>X301_European_Hare__coassemble_881_pt1 | contig 50589 bp, 50 predicted proteins | sample X301_European_Hare__metabat2_high_PE_015 | metagenome-assembled genome bin X301_European_Hare
ACCTTGGCTGCTCTAGTGGAACAAAATGTGTTACCTTTTTTTGCACCATATCAGTTTCATCCATTAAAGCCAGTTCAAAAAGCCTGTTTTCATGAAACTAAGCTAACATACTGGGCTCTAGACAGGCTAGATAGCCTCAAAACAGGTCAAAACCAAGCCAGATAACCCCAAAACAATCCAAATTCAAGCCTGTGACTGCTATAATTTCCACGTATTTCTTCCAAATTTTCATTTTACGTGGAAATTTCCACGTATTTCGTTTCATTTTTTGAAAATACGTGGAAATCTTCTTCGAAGGATAGTAAAAAATGCTCTTTTTTTATGGAAGCACCCAGCCGATCTAGCAACTAACTTTGCTAAAACTAGTAAAATGGCTGTGGACAGTAACGTTTTAATGTGTTTTTGATTACTCCTTTGGGACTATGCTTCGAGCTTCCATGTAGTAGCGTTTTTCGTTTGCCTCTCCCATGCTGAAGGTCTTTCTAGGAAGCGCACCATCTTTGATAATGGTTTCAAAGAATGTGCCCTTGTCTATTGCTGGCAGGAATAGACCAATGTTCCCTTCTTCAGAGCCAAGTTTGTCTGTTACGTCACTACCATGTATATAGTCAACGCTGTAATCCCTCTCTATTAGGGCATCGATAACCTTCTGAAGTGTGCCAGCTGCGATGTTTGCAGATGGATTAGTCAGTGTGACAACTGCATGTTTTTGGGATGTGCAGTAACCGAATCTCTGTTTGTCCTTATCTGAAATTTGCTTTGCAATGCAATCGCGGCAACCAACTTCTTGGATTTGGACATCCACTGCGTTCTTTTTTACTTCTTCTAGAAATACATTTTCTGGAACATTGAAAAGGACTCTGTGAATTGGCTCAAAAACAAGACCTGGGTCGAAGATGTTTTCGATTTCTACAAGGCAGAATCTTGCTGGGTGATTTTTTCTTTCTTCATCTGAAAGTCCTTTCTTGATATCTTCCCAGCAACTTTTGGCTGTTGCAAAGCTATGGTTGCCATCACCCATTGCAAACAGTAGTGGGTCTTTTGGGTCAAGTTTTGCATAGAGTTTTTCAAAGGCCTCGGTTATAGCCAACTTGTCTGATTCAGAATCAACTACCCAACCTTGTAGGTGTCCACCATTTTTCATCAGGTCAAAGTCATAAACTTTTTTGAGCCTGTCTACCGAAGTTGCCAGTGGTTCAATGACTGTCTTTTCCTCATCACTAATGAGGACCATAATATGCGGAATTTCCATTGGGGCGTCCTTTCTGATGAGCTTTCTTGGTGGAATTCTTGATAGGATAGTTCCTTCTGTAGCCCTAATTAGACTAGTTGAGCCCTTCTCCCAACTATACTGGTCCAAGTCTAAAGCGACCATAAGGCCCCATCTGCTGGCACTTTTACAAGTGCGTTTTACCAAAATAAAGCTTTCCTTGTACGTGTCAAAGATGTCATTATCAAGGTAACTTCTCATGTTCTTGTTGATATCAGCAATTCGTTTGTTCTGGTCCCCATCTTCTAGATAGCATTCGGGAAATATTAGCTTATCAGTTGAAGGGCTGTCCCCTACTATGTTTTCTACGTCATGCCAGTATTCTTTTTCTGATGTAAACTGGTCGCATGCAACAACCGCCCACTTGCTGTGGTCAATTTCTTTTTTTGGAACCAGAACGTCAGCGGCCTTTAAGCCTATTCTTTCTAGGCGATTATTTATGTTTTCCATGAATTTCCCCTTCTATTTTTTGTTTTGATATAATAATGATAAGGCTGAATTGAGGAATTCGCAACAAAAATATTTAAAAGCTTTTGGCCTATTTTGCCCGCTTTTCTGAGAGTATTGTGTGAAACATGGTCCCTATTCGCTGGAAGTTTGAGTTTGCATGATTGTTGTGGATTTGTTATCATAGATGTATGCTTCAGAACAGAAGGGTTTTTGATCAGGTTAACTCTATACTAAATTATGTGTTTTTGGTATTTGCGCTACTCTGTGGCTTGTATTTTATGTCATTTTGGACGGAGTTGAAGCCAGAGTTTATACAGGCTATGGTTAATGTGGTAAATGTGGTAGCTTGGTGCGTAACTGGAGTGTCTGTTATTATGGTGGCTCTTGCGTTGTGGATTGCGATTGTAGACAGGGATGTGCAAGTGCTAACTGTTCTGTGGTGTGTCGTTAGAATGGGGTTATGTATTGCACTGACAGTATTTATTGATGTTTGCTCGATTCTGGTGGATGGACTACTTAGTGTAAGCCTTTAATTAGGGAACTTGCATCGTATAAGCCCTGACGAATAAGATGGTAGGGCTTAACTGTGGCATCGATTAGGGTTGAGGGAACCTTACCTTGAGTCTCATCCCCTCTAACTATGACGTCGACAAGGGCCTCGAACCTTTTAGAGATGGCGGAGAGGTTGGTCATTGGTGCCTCTCCAGCGATGTTGACGCTGGTTGAGTAGATGGGGCAGCCGACGGCTTGGAGGAGTTTTTGGAGGAATGGGTCGTTGGGGACACGAATTGCGATAGTTCCGCCGGAGCGTTTGTTGAGAATTACGGTTAGGGCGGCAGGCCAGGTGCGTAGAATGTCGGCGGGTATGTCGGTGCAGATTTGACGGGCTTGCTCGATGGTGGCGAGGACTAGAAATGGCTTGCTGGAGTCGCGACCTTTCAGGTTCATGAGGGCTTTTTCGCCTATTTCGTAGGCGGCGCAAAGACCATAGATTGTGTCGCATGGAAGGATGGCGACACCGCCGTCTTTAATTAAGGTCGAGATTGTCTCCAGTGTCTCCGGATTCTTCTTGTTGAGAATCATTTTTGTGCCTTTTACCTTTTGTGATTAGTAGAATTATGAGAGTGATAATAAATGAAGTGCAAAATGAAATCAACAGGCAGAAGCCCGTATTCCATGGTTTAAATTCTTTTATTTCATTTATTTCTTTGTTTTCGGTTGCATTTTGCGGTAAGGCAGAGGTAACCTCTGGCTCGGGTTGAGATGCTGCTTGAGTGCTAGTTTGCGTGGGAGTTTGATTTGAATTATTGTCTGAGTTGAAAACGTAAACGTCATCAGTGTCTACTTGATAGCCAAGGTTGATTGCTGCAGAGCGTAGGCCGTCCTCGGTTGATAACTCAAGCTGTTGAATTGTTAGATTTTCAAGCTCTACACTCCGCCTATCCATCTCATATTCATTCTCTTTTAATTGCTTTTTAAGTTGATTATTGACGATGAATCCCCTTTCTCCAAAGAACGAGTATATCAAACTGAACAAACACAGGGTTAAAACTGCCAATAGAATCAATAACTTTCTTGTCATGGTTTTTGCTTTGTTATATACTTTATTAGATATTACTGAATTAATTTGCTTGTCTCAAGCATTTGGAGGCAATTGATGTCAAAGAAAAAGAACACCAAATCAGTGCTTATCACCATTCTTCTTTCTGTGGTGATTCTTGCCGCGGTGACGGTTTTAGGTGCTAGGTATGTTCTTCCAACTTTTGTTCAATCTGCAGATGGGTATCCTGAGCTACTGTTGAAGATCAATTTTTATGCAATTAGGATTTTCCCACTTTTGATTGGAGTTGTCTTTATAGTCATTGCTTCTATGATGCTTGGTTCAAAGGATGATGAAGTTGATGAGGAGGATCTTCTACCTCCAAATTCTTATGACCAGCAGCTATTTGAAAAACCAGCTGATGATCCAACAGTAAAGTCATCTACTGAAAATCAAAAACCAGAAACTGTTGTTGCTGAGCCGTCCGATGATGATTTCTTTGCTATTTTAAATTCTGACGATATTTCGGAACCAGCGCCAGTTTCTAATACGGAGTCAGTAGAGTCAGTTGCTAAAAATACCCTTGATGATGATATTTTTGGTGATGCAGATGATTCTGCTCCAGAATCTTCAGTACCAAACAACTTTGATACGGTAAACGATATTATTTTCTCTGAGCAAACAGAAACTCAAACTCCTGTTGAACCGCCTACAGTAGTGCCTAGTGAATCGCCTGTTTTGGAGGTTTCTGAAGTTCCCGAGCCTCCCGCTGGTTCAGAGGTAAGTGAGACTTCTGTCTCTAGTGCAGAAAATGCGAATGATAAGCGCATAACTTCTATTGAAGAAAGAATTGATAAATTAGCAGATGCCGTTACTAAGCTTGGTACGTCCCTATCTGGTGAGCCTGAAGTTGCAGTAGCTGATTCTTCAGAGACATCTTCCGAACCATTGGCAGTTGATAATGATAGACTAACTTCTATTGAGAAAAGGATTAACACTCTAACCGATGCTATTTCTGTTTTAAGTACATCCATTGCAAATGGGTCTGTTTCTATTCCTACCACAACTGCTCCAGTTACTGAAGTTAGTGATGGCGAAAAGGTTATTAATGACATTGACCCTAATGATCCTATTGCATTAATGAGAGTTGAGTTCGAAAGTTCTAGAGAGAATGGCTATGATGTCACATATGTAGTTACCAATTTGGCAAAAGAGGATATTCCAAGTTCACTTGATGGATTGGCTTATGCTTACAGTGCTAATGGAAAGACAGTGATTTGCATCCCATTCCTTTCACAAGAAGAGGCTGAAAAAGAGCTTACCAAAGCTGGCATCGATTGTGAGCCTGTTTTTATTCAGGGCGGGCAAGAGGCTGATTTCGACCAGGTCATTGGTGCTCAACTAGCTTAATTTTGTTTCTATTTTGAGGCTTGCCGAGTTCTTAGTGGCTCGGCTATTTTTTTGTTGCGGCTTTCAGTTAACTCAACAGGCTAGTCGACGTGGTGAAGTGTAAAACAGGTGCGGTCCTTGCAGAGTATGGTGTTGGGGAAGATTTCGCAGGCCTCTGACTTTAGGATTTGGAGTTCCTGAGAAGTATAGCGGGGGCTGTAGTGGATTAGTCCAAGTTGCTTGACGGCGGCATCACGGGCGATAAGGGCGGCCTGTGTGCTGGTCATGTGCTTCTTTTCGTAGGCATCTGCGGCAAGAGCGCGCTCGAACATCCCCTCGCAGAGAAGAAGGTCGGAGCCACTAACGTATTTGGAGATATGACTGAGGTACATTGTGTCAGTAATGTAGGAAAACTTAATGCCCTTTCGTGGAGCGCCAAGAACCTGAGAGGGGTGAACTATGGTTCCGTCAGGAAGAGTAATGTCTTGCCCACGCTGAAGTTGTCCCCAAAGGGGGCCGCAAGGGATGCCTAAAGCATTGGCTTTTTCAACATTGAACTGCCCGGGGCGGTCTTTTTCAGTAAGGACAAAACCCATGCAAGGTTTGGTGTGTAGTAATGGAATAGCCTGAACAGTGAAATTGTCTGTATCTAGTATGATGCCAGGTTGAGTTGGAATGAAGCGAATCTCGTAGTTGATGTACATGTCCAAAAGGCGGCGGTTGGCATCTATGTAGTCACGTAGGCGTTCGGGGCCGTAGATGTATAGAGGCTCGGAGCGGTCAACTTGGGAAGATAGCATAAGAAGGCCGGGAAGCCCCGTGACATGGTCCGCGTGCATGTGACTGATAAAGATGCGATTGATGCGCTTCCAATGAAGATTCAGCATTTTGAGCGATACTTGCGTCCCCTCCCCGCAATCGAACAGGAGGAGCTCCCCATCGCGTCGGACCATCGCGGACGTCAAAAATCGGCCTGGGAGGGGTTGCATGCCACTTGTGCCAAGGACGAAAACTTCAAAACTCATGGGCAAATGATACCAATTTTAGACCTCGGTGAAAAGACGCATCGGGGTAATCAGTTTCGTCCTAAGCAGCGAAATCTGAATGGCCACGAACGAAATAACCATCAAGGCCACCGAAATCAGGCCAATTGACAGCCACGGAATAGTAATGTTGAAATCCAACAGGTAAAACGACAGGCCCTGAATCCCCAAATTCGACAATTTGGTCAAAATGGGACCCAAATTGCACCCAATCAATAGGCCGAGTCCGATGCCAACAATCATTCCCCCTAGGGTTACAGTATAAACGCTGATAAACGCAGACTTTTTGACTTGTGCATTAGATGAGCCAATCAGTTTAACTATAGCAATGTCTTGCATATCGTCCTGAATCATCTGCTGTGCAACTGATGCAGTATAGAAGGCCGCCACTACCGTGACTAAAAGCAAAATTATCATAATCATCTGTTTGCTTATAACAAAGTTATTGAACACCGCCACATTCAGGCTAGACCATTTTGAAATTGCATTCTTTCCCTCAAGATTCAGTGCTGAAATTACGCTATCTAAGTTTTCCATATATTCTGGTGGTACAATAATTTCCACTGTGGTTGAGGCAATACTTGGGTACAGAGTTTTTGCATAATCTAAATCTATAAAACTAAGTAACTGGTCCAGTTTGTCATACCCAGTGTGAAATATTGCCTGCACCCTCAGTAGGACTGGACGCAGCGTTTTGCTGGCATCATCTGGGACAACCATCAGTGCTACCCTATCGCCAATTTCAACATTCAACTGTTTGGCTGTTGCCCTGCTTATTGCAATGCCCTTGATGTTTGAGTTTGTTGTTGCGCCTATCGTTTCAGTAGCGTCTGTTTCGAAGGTGAGTTGGGCGATACGAAGGTCATTGAAATATGTACTGGATACGCCCTTAATCATTACCGAACTGGTATTGGTTGCAGAGTACATAAGTGCATAGCCAGAAGTAACCTCGTCAGCATACTGAATCATTTGCCTATGGTCAGATTCAGAAATGTTTTCCATTGCCTGTTCAAGGGTGTGTGCATTAATTTGGAGGTGTCCACTTGAGAGGTAGATGTACTTGCTTGTAATACCTTCCATCATACTATCGGAAAAAATCAAGGCGCATACCAAAGGTGCCATGACAAGGGCAATTAGAACCAAGCAACTTGTTAAGCGGCCATGCTTTGAGATTCTTTTCTTGCTCCAAAGTACAACAAAGGAATTCATACTTGGCCTCTGTCTGTGTCAATCTTTTCAGCGGTTAGGACGTGGTTTTTAAGAAGGTAGACGTTGTCACACCTAAATGCAAAATCATGGTTGTGAGTCACTAAAAGTAGCGCCCTACCCTCCTCCTTGACCAAGTTTAGAAGAAGGTTTTCCACCTCTTGTGCATTTTCCTCGTCCAAAGCCCCTGTGGGCTCATCTGCAAGAATAACATCCGGCTTGTTCATCAATGCCCTACAGATAGCAATGCGCTGTTTTTCCCCTCCTGATAGGTGGCCTGGAGTGTGGTTTATTCGGTCAGAAAGGCCAAGTTTTTGCAAAAGCTCAAGGGCGCGAGCCTTGCATTCGGAGGGGCGCCTTCCGCTAATTAAAGCTGGGGCCATGACATTCTCTAGAGCAGTAAAGTCCTCTAGAAGTAAGTTTGCTTGAAAAATAAAACCGATATGGATATTTCTAAGATTCGATTTTTTCTTATCATCTAAACTGGCAAAGTCAGTGCCATTACAAAAGACCTTTCCCTCTGATGGGCTGTCCAGACCGCCTGCAATGTGTAGTAGAGTGCTTTTCCCTGAGCCACTTTTTCCAATAATTGCAGTAGATTGGCCATTTTCTATGGCAAGGTCAATTCCGTTAAGAATAGTTATCTCATCAGAGGCATTTTTAGATGTTTTAAATCTTTTTGTAATTCCAATCAACTCAATAGGATGCATTTAAAATAACCTCCATGATTTCTGACTTATAGATTCTTTTACAGCCAACTGCTGTAAAAATAAAGGAAAGAACAAATATAAAAAGACAGATTAGAAAAATCTCTAGGTTTCCTATACTGGCAGAAATGGGAACTGCTGTCAAAATTGTACCCATTGGCACGAAAAGAGAAACAATTTTGTCTATTAGAGCCAAGACACTCTGGATGTTAGCAATAAAAATTTTACCTAAAATGACACCCAAAATTTCCCCAAGAAGGCAAATGATTACGCCTTGCGCTAGAAAAATATAGTTTACAGTACTTCTGGTGCAGCCTAGTGCCCTTAGCATGGCTCCTTCTTTTTGCTTGTTTCTAAGAAGCCTTTTAGTCGAGTTTTTCAAGTTCACACAAATAATTAAAAACATAAAACACAAGAAGATATACATCAAAACCTTTTCTAGCATCAAAGCTGAATAAAGTGCCTTATTGTATTCTTGCCAGGTTGTAACACTAGCTTTTGGGTCCATCGACATAATTGTCTTAACTATATTTTTCTGAATTTTCCCCTGATTTTTAGATAAATTAATATAGACACCAATTTTTGAGCCTGAAACTATCTGGTTGTCAGATGCATCTGGGGCAAGGATGTTTGCAAGAGTTTCGTAGTCCATAAAGACAGTTGACACAGAAAACTCGGTCATTCTTGAACTATAGAAACCACTAACCGGCAACTCTATATTATATGGGACTATAGTTGCTGTCCGTCCAGGGCTAAGTAGGGTGACTTTCAAGTCATTAGCAAAGTTTGCAGAAAGGTTATATCTTGTAGTATAAGAAATTAGCAGCCCATCAAGGTTGTGAGCCTTACCATTAAGCAAACTAAAACTCTCTGATAGCCTATCGCTTAGAAGAATTGGGCTATCATAGGCGCGGATGCGGAAACTTTGGCTTTTATTTGCCTCTTGATTTGTAATTAACGCATTAGTTTCCAAGAAATTAAAGGCCATATCAACACCAGAAATAGAGGCAATATCATCCTTGGTAAGGCTTTTGCTTTCAACAATTAAATCAAATGACTCTAGATTTCGAAGCTGGTCTAGTTGCGCCTCCTGTAGTCCATTCATCACTGCAGATATAACTAGAAGTGCCACAAGTCCAATGGCAATTCCCACAAGAATCATCACACTTGTGGTTCTTTGTCCCCTTGTCTTTGAAAACGCATACCTAAACGCTGTTTTTATCTTAAACATCTCTATATTTTACCTAAAAATACTCAATCCTTTCCACACTCCGGCCGTCACTTTTGTAATAAACTATGGCCACTGCTCGACCATTTTTGTACAAGGTCGTAGCCTTTCCCTGTTCAGAGTATGTTGTGACACTGACTAGAGATTGGTCCTCATAAACTGTTTCTTTGAAAAGAATTGCATTGGAATATTCCTGAATAGTCCGATTTTGGCCATCAGTAATCTCAACACGCGAAAGGCCCACATCGTCATAATAGTATGAACTTTGACGCGCCCCATCATCCACATGAACTATGCGCCCTTGGGCATCGTAAACCGACGTCACACCCCCGTCATCAATAACAATGTTCCCATCCTCTTGGACCTGATAATCCCCACTAGTAACTATGTCCAGATCGAGTCCCCTGAGAACGTTTCCATCCTGCACTACGTAGGAATTTGAATTTAGTCTAATGCTTCCATTTTCTGAGATACCAACTATTTTGTCGTTGCTACTTCGTAAATAGAACTGAGTTGTCGTGCTTCCATCTATATCTGTTGTCGTTGTATATATTAGCTTCCCATCCTGATATACATAATTTGTTGATGTTGTGCCAGCGGGAATTTGGATACTTTCTGAACTAAGGCGGCCGTTACTGTAAACTTTACTTGTGGTTACGCCAGTATCAAGTTCTTCTGTAATAACAACATAATCAGTGTCAGTTATATTTCTAATGTACTGTTTCCATATTGTCTTTCCATTCAGAGTTAGTTCCCTATCTTTATCATTAATCGTCAAAATGTAGCCATTGTCAGGGAACTCGGCTGGGCCAAGAATTTGGCCTAGCCTATTGGATGTATAGGATTGAGCGTGTAGGCAGAGGTGGGGAATGAGAAGTAGAAGGAGAATGGCGAGAGTTTTCAATTTTCCCCCAGGCCGGCTAGTGTTGTTAGGAATTCGTCCTTGTCGAATTCGTGGATGTCCTGATAGTGTTCGCCAGTTCCGACGTACGCGATGGGGATGCCGATTTGAACTAGGGCACCGGCTTTGGAGGCAGAGTCGTATTTGGTCAAAATCAGGGCGTCCAGACCGACTGCATCATTGAAAATTTGGGCTTGGTTGATTGAGTTTTGCCCAGTTGTTGCGTCAATAACCAGTATTTTTTTGTAATTTTCGCTTTTGATGCGGTTTCGAATCACCTTGTCGATTTTTTGGAGCTCGCGAACTAAATTATCTTTGTTGTGCATTCTACCTGCCGTGTCGCAAAGAATCAGGTCGTCTCCCCTAGCCTGCGCGCTAGAAATTGCATCGTAGATTACTGCCCCAGGGTCGCTACCGTTATCCTGTCTAACTATTCTAGTACCAGTTCTTTCTGCGTGCATTTCAAGTTGCTCGATTGCAGCTGCTCTAAAGGTATCACCAGCGGCTAGTACTACACTATAATTCTTTTCTTTATATAGTTTTGCAAGCTTACCTATTGTTGTGGTCTTGCCTACTCCGTTTACACCTAAAATCAGGTACACCGTAAGTTCCCCTTTTGTAGGTGTCAGTTTTACTTTACTTATTTTATCATTCAGTAGTTCCCTGACTATTGCCAAAAATTCTTCTTCTGTTTTGGGCTTTCTTTCATTGACCGCATCACTAATTAGCATTGCGTTTTTTGCTCCGAAGTCGCCTTCAATCAGTAAATCTTCTAGATTGTCAAAGAATGACTGGTCGAGTGTTTTTCTAAATCCGCTAAACAGCGCTTTCAGCTTTGCGCCTAATCCAAATTTAAATGCCATTTTATTGTCCTATGGAGAAATGTAGTATTCAGTTTGCCTGAAATAGTCGATTAGACTTCCTACCATGTCAACAACTGACACAGTAAGAGCTCCGAAAGATAGAGCATCTAACGATGTTAAAACTGCATTATTTCCGTCATTAAATGAGTTTATTACTAGTTTAGCTCCAAATAGCAAAATTGTCCTTGCCATAGACCAGTAAAAATCATTTTTTCTTTCATCAAAAAGTCCCTTATCTGTCATCCATACTGGCTTCAGATTTATTTTTGGCAGCAAATCTTGCTCTGACGGCGGTTCTGAGAGTGAAATGCTTCTGCCAGCGTAACCTTCTTTTTCAAGTCTTATCGTAAGCGGAAGGCTGTAAGTTTGTATATTTAAAGGTGTTTGGCCAAGTTCAATCCCGTTGACACTTACTGTAGCCCCAGGTGTTCCATCAACCAAAAGGTTTTGATATTGAATTGCATTTAGCTTTGCATCAACTGAAATAATAGTATTTGCTTCTGTTGTAATGAGTAATGCCCTTTCTTGATAGCCTTGACAACGTAGATTAATTGTATGTTGCCCTGCTTCAGTCAGTATGTTTGCATCAACGATTGCAGTTTCAACCCCATCGATATAAGCTCGACAACCATCAGGGAGGTTATCAAGATGCACTATGCCTGCTTGCTGACTTATAAGTATCGGCGCCAGTGCCAACATAGAAAGGACTCCAAAGCTAGTTGACCTTTCAGCAACTTTTTCATATACAAGCTTTAAAGCCCTCTCTCCATAGGTATAAGAATATAAACATAGGTGATAGAAACTTCCAAGTCGAGATGTTTCCGGTATCAAGATCATATCAGCACCATTCTCTAGGCATAAATAGTCTAAAAACTCAGCATCTCCATTTAAAATTGCACTCAAATTTATTGTGTTTTGTTCTAAGCTTAGGATGTTCAAATCCATCTGATTTGGAACATCTGTCTTTGTTTTTGAATTTTCAAATGCAATTTTAGCATTTTCAATAATTTTTGAATCTTCTGTCAGATACGCAGAAGCTAGGGCTTGCCCTGCTTCCATCATTGATATTTGGACTACCCTTTCCTTTCTTGCTTCGATTGCTACATCTGTCAGAGTAATTTTTGGAAAAAATGATTGAACAAAATTCTGTATTTCTTGATTTGCTGGATAAATAAGAATATTGAAAGTCTGGTCATTCAGACCATCTCCAAATGCCATTGGGGCAATGAGAATTAGCATCAATGCTATAAGTAGTAGTATTCTTTTTGATCCATCTATCTTAAAAATCATTTGATTCAGTTTATATCATTTTCAAATGCATTTAAATCCTATATTGCAAGTTTCGGAACACTCTACCTCTCTATGGCAAGCCATTTACAACTAGCTTACCAACTCCTTCAAGGTCCGTTTTATTCTCCAAAGTAGGTTTTTACCTGACTTTGAAGGCGTTTCTTTCCCAAACATTGAGTGCACAGGTAGGAGACTGCAGGATTAGGTAGTGGACTGGCTCCAACGAAGGTAGGATTCGATAAAGGCATCAATGTCGCCGTCCATGACGGCTTGGATGTTGCCAGTTTGCTCTCCAGTGCGGGAGTCCTTGACCATAGTGTAGGGTTGGAAAACATAGCTACGAATTTGGGAACCCCAAGAAATGTCTTTTTTCTCAATGGCCTCGGCCTGATGTTGTTCGGCGAGCTTTTTGGAGTAGTAGTCGTAAAGGCGGCTACGGAGCATTTTGAAGGCCTTGTCCTTGTTCATGATTTGGGATCGTTCGTTTTGGCATTGGACGACGATGCCAGTTGGGTAGTGGGTGATGCGGACGGCCGAGTCGGTTTTATTGATGTGTTGGCCGCCAGCGCCGCCTGAGCGGTAGGTATCAATGCGGATGTCTTCAGGCTTGATTTCGATGTCGATGTTGTCGTCGACGATTGGTGAGGCGTAGACGGATGAGAACGAGGTGTGGCGGCGGGCGTTTGAGTCGAAGGGTGAGATGCGAACAAGGCGATGGACGCCGGCTTCACCTTTTAGGTAACCAAATGCATATGGCCCCGTGACTTGTATGGTGACGCTTTTATAGCCGCCCTCGTCTTCAAGTGTGTCTAGAATTTCGGTTTTGAAATTGTGGCGCTCGCACCAACGGAGGTACATGCGCATAAGCATGGATGTCCAGTCGCAGGCTTCAGTACCGCCGGCTCCAGCGTGGATTGTGAGAAACAAATCGCCCTTGTCGTACTTGCCATTAAGGAGAGTTTTTAGTTTAAGAGGGCGGTATTCGGCTTGAAGGTCTAAAATGCGTTGGTCGACTTCTTGCTGATATTCCTCGTTGCCATCGTCTTCTTCCTCATATAGTTCTATAAGGTCGTAGGTTTCGTTAATGTCGGAAATCAATTTCTCAAAAGGAGTTAGAGTATCTTTGATTGTGTTAATTTGGGAAAAGACAGAGTCTGCCTTCTGTTTATCACCCCAAAAATCGGGGCTTTGGGTCTGCGACTCAAGTTCGGATAGTTTAGCTTTCAACCCTTCCGGGTCAAAGTCCCCTCCAGATTGCTTGGGTTTCGGTTTTAAGCTGCTCAAGGAGCGCTCTGTTCTGCAGTGTCATTGTGTTTCTCCTTGCGCTTCTCTGTCTTAATTCCAATTGAGATACGGATGGAATCATATGGGCCAAGAGAGAGCGGCTTTTGAATTTTCAATTGAGTATACTCATAAAATGATTTATCTCCAAGCCATGTATGAGCTTTTTGTTCAAAATCTGTTCGAGTGATTGTTACAGCTTCGCTAAAGGTTAAGACAATTGATAATGGACTGTTGCTAGTAGCAAGAGTTACGCTTTGGACAGTGGTGATTTGGTCAGCGGGAACATCAACTTCTGGGCCTTTGCAATTATAGGTGCATGGCATGGCTAAATTTATTGTGTTTATATAGTTATATCCAGAAATTTTATATTCTGATAGGTTTTCTATTTCGATTTCCAACATAATGTTTGACTGTCGGAATTTATAACGCTTAGTAAGTGATACAGTTCCCTTGCCAAGGCTAATAACTGGAGCTTTTGCAAAAAAGTCTGTGTTTTTCTTATCTAGCGGAGTTACGTCATAGGGCTTGGAGACAAGTTTGATTTCTTTAGAGGCCCTGTTTATTGTAGAGGGAATGAAAGAATCAGCAAAAAGGCCATCTCCAGAGTGAAAGGCCAAATCGTACAATGAGCTTGTGACTGTCAGACGGTTAAGAACAGCTCCTCGCACACTAAGATAGGAAATAAAACTTTTATCAGTAACAAGATATTCTGGAAGTCTGTCAAAATCTATGTCTGTCTGACCTGGGAGTGGAAATCCATCTGTCTCGGCAAGGCGGCTTTCAATCTCACAGGCGTACTGGTTGCATAGCCTAAGTATGTCTGGGCGGTGGCTTTCATTTGGAAAGAATAAGGTGGATGTACTTGCCATCATGAGAAGACTTTCAAGATACTTTCTATCATCAGTGTATTTTCGGCCTTCTCTGGTAATTTCACGAAAAGCGTTTACCAGACCATAGTGTCTAGATAGCATTGGACTTTCGTAGATTAGTTGGTTAATCGATGTCGCTTTTCCTATGTTATAGTCCCTACCATATAGGCCGCTGGGTAGGTATTGGGTGCGAACTACCTGATTTTCCTGCAAGAAGATACTAGGAAGTGTGCAGTTTTCGGCACAAATATGAAAGAGATTAGTAAAAACTTGAGAAGAGCCATCAATGGCCATCAGTTGGTCTAGGTTAAGCATGATAGTGCTAAGAACGTTGGTTGAACTGCTGGCTAGGTTGGATGTGTCTTCTAGGTATTTTTCTAGGGTAATAATGCCCTTGTATAAATCTGCGGTTAGTTTACTGAAACGGTCATCAGTTGGAAAAATAAGACTGGCCTTACCCATTTCTTCTGTATAGAACGGACGGGTGGCAGCAACGTTGTTGCTTATTTGGTTGTAGGTTGAAATAACTATGTAGTTTAGGCCGCAAAGGCTTACTACAGGAAGAATTGTTGGATTGAAAACCTGGTTGTAAAGCCACAACCCACGAGGCTTTTTAGAAAAGTTTTTGCGAATAAAGGTTGTGGCTTTTTCAACTTGGGCGGATCTTTCGTGCGTGGGAATTAGGGAAAGAATTACATCATAGTAGCTAGAGGACAAAATCTCGATTTGGCCGCGGCGACAAAGTTCGTTAATCAACATATTAACTTCGGGGTACGCCGATTCGATATATTCGAACTCTGCAATGCTTAATCTAAAGAGAAGTTTCATGTTTTTGTTGGCATAGACCATTGTAAGTAATGGCTTTAACTGTTTTGAGACAAGAGTTTCAAACTCCTCTTTCAAAGAGCCATCTGGAAGTTGGCTGTAAGCGCCTATTATAAATTGCACAAAAACTCCTCACGCACGCAACAAACACTAGCGCTTGACGATAATCTTACGTGGACAGGCCTCCATAGCCAAGGTCCCCTGCTCCACATCGGTTGTTGGTGATGCGCTTGCCAAGTTGTCCTGGACGGTAAAGCCGGCCTGTGGGAACTTCACCTGGCAGATTTTGCAACCAATGCAGCCGACCTGACAGACCCTGCGAACGTCTGGGCCCCTGTCATGGCTATTACAGGCAACAACGAATTTCGAGCACGCTTCGATGAGCTTAATGACTCCGTTCGGGCAAACCTTGGTGCACTTGCCGCAGCCTATGCACCGCGATGGGTCAACTTCTAAGGTTCCATTCTCTGTCCTGTAGATGGCATTACTATCACACACGGCCATACAAGAGCCTAAATGCAGGCACCCGAATTTGCACCCGTTGTCCCCTTTGAACAATATCGACGCAGCATTGCAATCCGTCAAACCGCGATAATCGTAAACCTTCGTGGTCTTCTCACAGTCGCCCTTACAAAAAATGTACGCAACCTTGGGCTCCGAAACCTGAACCGCAACACCCATAATTTGGCCCATCTTATCCGCAAGGGCCTTTCCCCCTGGCGAACAAAGGCCAGGCTGCGCCTTGCCCGAGGCAACTGCAGCCGCATAATCAGAGCAACCTGCAAAACCGCAGCCACCGCAGTTAGCTCCTGGCATAATCTGCTCAAGGGCCACAAGCTTTTCGTCCTTTTCTACGGCGAGTTTCTTATCAGCAATGGCCAAACCTAGGCCAAGAACTGCACCAATTCCAGCAATTACAAGAAATGCATAAAATATAGCCATCTTAACCTCCTATGCCAGGTGCAGATTTGTAAGCAGGCTGTTATCAAAGGCCATGAAGGCCAAGGCCATTAGACCTGCCGAAATAAAGGCAATTGGAACACCCTTAAAGCTTTTGCGAACTGGCTTTAACTCAAGCTGCTCACGGATGTTACTCATTAGTATTATTGCCATAGTAAAACCAAGGCCAGCAGAAACACCAGCGACAAAGGACTCTAGAAGGTTAAAGCCTTCGTCTATATTTATGATGGCAATTCCTAAAACTGCGCAGTTGGTGGTAATAAGAGGAAGAAAGATTCCAAGTGCCTTGTAAAGTGCAGGGCTTATCTTTCTTAGGACCATCTCAACTAACTGGACTAAGGCGGCAATTACCAAGATAAAGGCAATCGTCTGAAGGTACTCCAGCCCAAACGGAGCCAAAAGCCCGTTATAGACACACCAAGTAACAACTGAGGCAGTGCCGGTTACAAAGGTGACGGCAAGTCCCATGCCTATGGCGCTTTCACTGTTCTTAGATACTCCAATAAAGGGGCAAAGTCCCAAGAATTTGACCAGGATAAAGTTGTTAATAAAGATGTAGGTTAGAATTATTGCGATAATTTTCATGATCTAACCCCCTTATTTTTTGCTCTTTTGTGTTCTGTTTTCCAGTTAAAGAACGCTTTAAGATAGCCCATCAAAAGCAGAGCTCCTGCTGCAAGCGTCATAACTCGAATCGGCCACTTATTGAAGAATGGCACCTTGATAATTCCGTCCCAATTACCTATGGCAAAGAAAGTTATGGTTCCTGCGCCGAAGGCCTCTCTAATAATGGATATCAGAGAAAGGGCCAAGGTGAAGCCAATTCCCATTCCTATTGCATCCAAGGCTGAGTCCAAAACTGTGTTTTTGTTGGCAAAGGCCTCGGCCCTGCCAAGGATTATGCAGTTTACAACGATTAGCGGAAGGTAGACGCCTAGGGCCTCGTAGATGCTAGGCAGGTATGCGTGGAAGACCATCTGGACGATGGTGACGAATGAGGCGATGACGACGATGTAGCACGGAATGCGGACGCTGTTTGGGATTACGTTTTTCAGGAGCGAGATGAAGATGTTACTGAAAAGTAGTACGAACAGTACGCCGGCGCCCATACCAATGGCGTTGGAGAGTTGGGTTGTGACGGCCAGTGTGGGGCACATTCCCAGCATGATGATAAAAGTGGGGTTTTCTTTGAAGATGCCCTTTGTTAATTCTTTAATATGTTGCTTCATTTTTGTCCCCCTGCGGCAAGTGACCTTACATAGGCCGAGCCAGCATTGAGTGCCTTGGTGATTCCTGTAAATGTCATTGTGGCTCCGCTTACTGCGGCAGAGTCGACTTCAGATAGCATGGATTTTGTTGTTGGTACAGGATTATCAGTGCTTCCAGTTCCAATAAATTTATCCATGTACCCATCTGCTTCAGCTTTTTTACCTACGCCCGGTGTTTCATCGTCACTGACTAAAACTGCGTTCATAACAACACCGTCAGTGTCAAAACTTGCAACAAGAACCATCTCACCACCATAACCATTGGTCTTTAAGCCTAGAATGTAGCCAGTAACGGCAGTGTTTGCGCCTGTGTTTGCAGTGGCATTTGGTGGTGTAAGTTCATACCTATAAGTGATATAGCCGTCATTTATTTCAGCGTACTCCCCTATTTCCATTCCGTTTGATACCGCCTTAAGAGCGCTTGTTGTTTTTCCCTCCTCATAAGCATCAATGGCAGGCTTTGTTACCATATTTAGGGCTGCAAGGATTACCGCAGAAACAGCGCAGATTGCAGCAAGTATAAGTGCAGTCTTGAGATAACGAGTCATTTCTTTACCTCCTTGACGACTTCACCGAACTTTTTCGGGACACAGAATCTGTTAATTGTAGGAGTGACAATGTTCATAATCAAAATTGCCACACTGGTTGCCTCTGGCAAAGAACCAAAGGTCCTAAACAAGAAGGTAAAAAAGCCACAACCAGCACCAAAGATAAGCATACCCTTGTGAGTAATTGGGCTAGTAACCATGTCAGTTGCCATAAACAAGGCACCTAAGATAAGGCCGCCACGAAGAAGGTTTGCCAAAACCTCTCCATGGAAAAACCCAAGACCGTTTGGAATGCCACCAAATATCCAGGTCAAAATGGCGTAAAAACCAAGAAATGAAACTGGGATGTGCCAAGTAATAATCTTCCTACAAAGAAGATAAATTCCTCCAGCAATTAGGAGAAGCTTTGAAACTTCTCCGATACAGCCTGGGATGTTGCCTAAGAATGCATCGACATTATAGGCACTAATTCCAGTTATGCTTTGTATCTTCTGTGCAAGGCCTGTTGCCATATATCCATTATTAGCAAGTATTTCCATGCTAGTTTGCCCTGCTACAGTCCCACCAGAAACAAGTGTTTTTACCATTGAAAGCGGCGTAGCCGAGCTTACCATGTCCAAGGCCTGTAGAGTTCTTGGTAGTTTAAAAGAGCTCATTGCGGCAGAAAAACTGAAGAACACAAAAACTCTTCCCGCAATTGCTGGGTTTGCCCAGTTTGCTCCAAGACCGCCAAAGGTCCACTTCACTACTGCAATGGCAAAGATAGACGCCAGAGCTGGGATAAACAGTGGAACTGTGGGACTCATGTTCATTCCGACTAAGATTCCGGTTACCAAAGCCGAACCATCTTGGATGGTGCACTCTTTGCTAACCTTCCCAAGTAGAAACTCTGTTAGTATTGAAAATGCGATACTAACCAGCAGTACCAAAAGAGCCCTAAGTCCAAAGACGTAAACTCCCCAAAGACATGACGGGACCAAGGCTGCCGCCACGCTATACATTATATTTTTTGTACTTGCTCCGCTATGAAAATGCGGTGATGAAGATACTCTAATCATTTCTTCCTCCCCATCTTCTTTCCTGTCTTAAAGGCATGGACCAAATCGAGATGTGCTGGACAGCTATAGGCGCAACAGCCACACTCCTTGCAGTCCATAAGGCTATTTTTCATTGCCTCTTCATACTTTCCATGAGTTATCAGGGCATAAAGTTTGGTTGGCTGAAGTCCGATTGGGCATGCAGCTACGCAACGTCCGCAGCTAATGCAGGCTGTTTTCTCGTAGTTTTTCTTGTCCTTGATTGCAATTATTCCACTTGTGCCCTTTGTTATTGGCGTATCCAAATCATAGAAGGAAAAGCCCATCATTGGTCCGCCAGACACTACTTTATCTGGCTCCTCTTTAAAACCTCCGGCAAAGTCTACAAGGTCCTTAACTTTTGCTCCAACTGGTGCAATTACATTGCAAGGTTTATTGATGCATTCTCCGGATATGGTCACAATCCTTTCAAACAGTGGTTTATTAAAAACAATTGCGTTAAAGATTGCATATGCAGTTCCAACGTTAACTACAACAGCCCCTACGTCCAATGGAAGTTTGCCAGATGGAATTTCTCTATTTATTGTTGCTTTAAGTAGTTGCTTCTCATCGCCCTGTGGGTATTTCATCTTTAGCGGCATTACTGTAATTGGGTAGCCTTTTTCAGTAATGGCATCTTGAAGAACTTTAACTGCGTCCATTTTGTTTGCTTCTATGCCAATTATGGTATTTTCTGGATGAAGGACTTTTCTACAAATCATCACTCCTTCCAAAATGTCATATGGCTTTTCAAGCATAAGTCTGTGGTCTGCCGTTAGGTAGGGCTCGCACTCAACTCCGTTAATGACAAGGTTCTGAACCTTCTTTCCTGGAGAAATTGTAAATTTCACATGGGCAGGGAATGTGGCTCCGCCAAGACCAACTATACCTTTGTTTTTTATTTCTGCCAGTATCTCGGACCCTGACATTAGGTTGTAGTCTCGCCTTGCTGTAAATATATTCGGCTGTGGGCCCGAATTTTCAGTGCCAGTGGAATTGTCAGTATCCTGATTTACTTGGTCTGGCTTGATTACCAGTGCATCGCAGCAGATACTATTGGCCAAGGTGACTTTGCGGATTGCAGTAACTGTGCCGTTGACTGGGCTGTGGACGTCGGCGGAAATGAAGCCTGCTGCCTGGCCAATTTTCTCGCCAATTGTGACGCGGTCACCGACGGCCTTTAGTGGCGTTGCGGGGGCCCCGAGGTGTTGCGACATCGAGACGACTAGCTCGTCAGGAATCGGAAACCGTATGATTGCCTGAGTATTAGAAAGGTTTTTCATATCAGAAGGGTGTACTCCGCCCTTCTTGAAAGTAGCAAGTCTCAAAACATGCCTCCATTCAAAAACTGCTTTTAATTCTAATGCATTTTGCTTATTATTAAAACATGCGATTGTCATCAATTTTTAGGTATTTCCGCCCTAAAACGATAAAAGTTTATGCCTTTGTAGGTCGAAGCGGTACCGGAAAGAGTTTCCGGGCCAAACTTGTTGCAGATAAATATCACATCCCCTTAATCATCGATGATGGTCTTTTAATCAAAAACGACAAAATTTTGGCTGGTAAAAGCGCCAAGCAGGAGCTTAACTTCCTAACCGCCGTCAAGTGCGCTCTATTTCAAGACCCCGAGCATCACCAGGAAGTCTTGAACGCTCTTCAGACCGAAAACTTCCACAAGATCATGATTATCGGCACCTCCGAAAAAATGGTCAAAAAAATAGCCCTCCGCCTTAACTTGCCAGAGCCATCTCAAATCATCCACATCGAAGATATTGCCACCAAAGACGAAATCGATACGGCTATGCGCATTCGTTATTCCGAAGGCAAGCACATAATCCCCGTCCCACCTCTTCAAATTACTAGAAACTACCCTTCCATCGTCTATGACTCGATTCGCGTCGGCCTTCGCAAACGACTAGCCTTCCTCCCCTTTGTCAAGCGCGTCCAAACGGCCGAAAAAACTCTAGTCTGCCCAGAATTCAGCAAACAGGAACAGACCTCAATCTCCGAAGCCGCCATCACTCAAATGGTCAATCAATGTCTAAACGAGTACGCTGACACCATGAAGGTTAGCAAGGTTAACTATGTCTACAGCAACCAGGGTTACGATTTGGATATCAACATCCGCACGCCCGAATCTATGTCTGGTTTAGCCATAGCCGAGTTCGAAGAGTACATTGCCGACTCTCTAGAAAAGTACGGCGGCATCCTAATCCACAAGGTCAGCATCCACCTTCAGGTTTGGTCCTAGTCTTGCCCTTCAGTCCAATTCAGAGTCTAAGAAAGTATAAGTTTTGAAATCATTAATTTGCACCAACTGTGGCAATATCTTCATTGACATTGACAGCGGGCATGGAAGATGTCTGAGCAGAAGATTTTGCGGCAGACTCTGTGGAATTCTTTTTAGAAACCCTGACAGCAGACTTGGATAGGGACTTAGAGGAAGGCCTATAGGATGATTTGGGAGAAGGTTTGGAAAAGCGACGAGAAATGGAACTACGTCTGGGATACTGTCGGGATGAAATTTGAGGTTTTTTGTGCTTAATACACTTAGCGGGGACCTCTAAGTCGATAGACTGCATATACATGAAGGTTGCCATCTCTAACTCGTAGTTGGCAGGAGTGATGGGGTTAATAAGAATTTTGATTTGGCGCAGAATATCGCTGAAAGTTTCCTCTGGGCCAGTCCAATCATCATTGCGTGATATAAAGGGCTGAACTAAGGCCAGATACATTTCCTCCTTAGAAACCTGAGGGGCCTGATTAGATTTAGCAAGTTTGACCTTGTCATCGAGAAGTTGGAGGGATTGGAAAAGCTGGGGAAAGTCAGCGTAGACGCTGATGGCTGGGAGAATGTGAGCCAGAAGTTTATAGGAGTTAAGGCGCTGGAAGATGGTGCTACTTTCGCCACTGGAAAGAATTTTGTTAACCTCCTCAGTCATTCTAGAGCGGCTGACAGTACCAATGTTAGGAGCGTAGTGCTTAATGGCAAGTGAAAGCGCGAGGGGAATCTTAAAGCCAGTGGTGACAGAGTATTTTACGGCCCGAATCATGCGCACCGGGTCCTCGTTAAATGTTTTGTTCAAAGGAATTAAAGAAACAATTCGCTTATTCTTGAAGTCATCTAGGGCGTGGTTGAAGTCAATTAAAGTACACTTTATGGGGTCATAATAAAGGCTATTGATCGAGAAGTCTCGCCTTGCTGAATCTTCCTCGATTGTACCGAATTCGTTGTCGCTAGTGGCCTCGTGCTCCTTGGTGCTGCGGAAGGTAGAGACCTCGATGATTTGTGACCCGAATGTGATGTGAACAATGCGAAAGCGGCGACCGATGATTCGTGAGTTGTAGAAAAGTCGGCGGACCTGTCTTGGGGAGGCGGACGTGGCAATGTCGAAATCCTTAGGGATGCGTCCTAGGAGTAAGTCCCTGACAGCGCCACCCACAATGTAACTTTCAAATCCTGCGTCGTTAAGCCTTTTGACTACGCTGACGGCATTTTTGTCTACAAGAAGCGGGTCTATTTTGTTTTCATCCTTGGAATAGACCTGCGCAACCGCATCCAGTCCGTCGGCTCCCTTCTTGTATCTAATTAACATCCTATAGCCGTTGAACAATTCAATTTTTTATATAGAATATATTACAACAAATTTCGTTAAAAATGACAACAGGCCGCACGCCAGTCACAGGCCGCAAACAGGACATTAACTATTGAGGTGCACATGATAGAACCCAAAGTTCTAAAAGGCTTCAGAGATAGCCTTCCAAAACAAGAAATCGTAAGACAGAAACTAATTACAAAAGTACAGGCCATATTCCATTCCTTTGGATTTGTCCCAATCGACACCCCAGCCTTGGAGTACACACAAGTCCTCCTTGGCAAAGGCGGTGGCGAAACCGACAAACAAATGTTTCGCTTCACCGACAATGGCGGCCGCGACGTAGCCCTGCGATTTGACCTAACCGTTCCCCTAGCCCGTTACGTTGCAGCCAACTACAGCAATCTCTCGTTCCCCTTCAAACGCTACCACATCAGCAAGGTCTGGCGCGGCGAAAAACCACAAAAAGGCCGCTTCAGGGAATTCTGGCAATGCGACTTTGACATGGTCGGTGTCGACAACGCGCGAAGCGACTTCGAAATTCTGCTCCTAATACACACAAGCCTAACACAAATGGGCGTCGGCCCCTTCAAAGTCATGGTCTCACACCGAGGCCTTCTTAACCGCTTCCTCAGCCTAATGGGTATCGCCGACAAAAACACCGCTGTCCTCCGCGCCATCGACAAACTCAACAAAATCGGCCGCGACGGCGTCTGCACACTCCTTAATGCCGAGTCCATTGACGACACCTCCATAGAAAAACTTCTTTCTTTTATTTCCTTGGAAAAAACTAGCTTTGAAGCAACACTTCAAACACTTTCCACTATGTTTGGCCCCTGCCCAGAGATTGAAAGACTTACCCAAATCCTTAGCCTGCTGAAATCATGCAATATTGAAGATGATTTTGTCTTAGATACTTCCATCACCCGTGGGCTAGACTACTATACTGGCATAGTTTATGAGACAGTTCTTTTGGACATGCCTCAGATTGGGTCTATCTGCTCTGGCGGAAGATACAACAACCTAACCGGACTTTACATGAAAGAAAGCCTTCCCGGTGTTGGCTCCTGCATTGGCCTTGATAGATTAATTGCTGCACTAGAAGAACTTAACAGTCCAATTGTCACAAACTCCTCCTCAGCCGACGTAATGATAGCGGCGACAAGGGAATCAGAAGCATGGTCCGAAAATCTTGCCATCAAACTTAGGCAGAGCGGCATTTCAGTCGATTGCTATGTTGGTGATAAGGGTCTGGGTCAGCAGTTTGCCCATGCAGAAAAAAATGGCATCCCCTACGTCATTACAGCCCGAATAAGTGATGGTACAAACAATTACTACACACTCAAAGACATTTCTACTCGTGAAGTAACAGAAAGAATCGATTTTGACTCCCTTATTAACTTGGTAAATAAATCTGATGACTGACTTTAAATCACTTCCGGTCTATCAGCACAAACAGATGATTCTGGATGCCCTTCAGGAAAATCAGGTCATAATCGTAGAAAGCCCAACAGGCTCTGGAAAAACAACCCAAATACCCATTATCCTCAAGGAAGCTGGCTATGCCCAAAATGGTGTAATTGGCATTACCCAGCCAAGAAGAATTGCCACCTTGGGCGTGTGCTCCTACATCAAAAGCCAAATTGCAAATGATGGCCTTCCTGAAAATTACTGCGCCTACAAGATGCGATTTTATGACACAACAGACATAAATACCCGCATCAAAATCTTAACCGACGGCATGCTTCTTCAAGAACTAAAGGCAGACCCCCTACTCTCAAAATACTCCGTCATTATGGTGGACGAGGCCCACGAAAGAAGCCTAAACATCGACTTTATCTTGGGCCTACTAAAGCAAATTATTGCTAAACGGCCAAATCTTAAGGTACTTATCTCCTCAGCCACACTAAACACAAAAGTGTTTTCCAACTTCTTCAGTGGTGCCCCTATAATTTCAATTCAGACTAAGGTTTACGATGTTAAAGTAAAGTACTACCAGCCCAAAACAGATGAAATTGAAGAGCTTTCCCACAACGTATGCGCCATAATAAATAACCTTCTAAAACATTTTAAAGCATCAGATTACAAGAATAACAATGACACGCTAGTTTTCCTTCCCGGTGAGTTTGAAATAAAAACCACAATGGAGGAAATCTACTATGAATGTGACTACGAACACCTACAAATCTACCCCCTTTACGGGCGCCTAAAAAAAGAAGAGCAGGAACTTGTCTTCGAGGAAACTCAGACTGGCAAGATGAAGGTTGTCCTTGCCACAAACATTGCTGAAACTAGCTTAACAATCGATGGCATTAAAGTCGTTATAGACAGTGGACTGGCAAAAATCAACTACTATAACCAGACAGACTTCACATCATCTCTGGTGCTACGCAACATCAGTAAATCCTCGGCAGAGCAACGCAAGGGCCGTGCTGGTCGCACATCTCCGGGAATCTGCTATCGCCTTTACTCAAAAGAAGATTATGACTCGCGCCCACTCTGGACCACAGAGGAGATTCTTCGCACCGACCTGTCCGAGGTTGTCCTTCGAATGGTTGACCTAGGCATCTACGACTTCGAAAATTTCCCATACATTACTAAACCCGATGCCAAGGCCCTTATAAGCGGCGAGCGAACATTACGCCTTTTGGGTGCCATTGACGAATCTCGTCACCTAACCCCAACTGGCCAAGTCATGGTTCGCTACCCCCTCCTACCGCGGCACTCACGTGCAATGGTTCAGGCTCTAAAAACTTGCCCCGAAATGATTTCCCCCGTCGCCATCTGCCTTGCCTTTCTCTCCGCTCGCACCCCATTTGTACTTCCACCCGGTCAGGAAGACGCCGCCCGCGCCGCCCACCGCCATTTCTCCGACCCCTTCGGCGACTTCATCAGTTATCAAAACATCTATCACAAATATCAGGACCTCCCCACCACCAAAAAGCGCGAGTCCTTTTGCACTGCCAATTTCTTGGACCAACAAAGTATGGACGAAATTTTACACATCAGTTCGCAACTTTGTGACATCACATCCGAAATGGGTGTACCCATCCCCCAGTGTAGCATCACCGACCCCGAAGAGTTTGCCCACAAACTTTTAGTTTGCCTAGGCTCTGGCCTTTTGCAGTACGTCTGCGTCAAGACTAAAAACTACAACTACCGCACAATCACAACCGATGAAATATATATCCACCCAGGTTCTGCTTGGTTTCGTAACCCTCCACAGTATCTCCTTGCAGGTGAAATAGTTTTCACAACAAAAATGTACGCCCGCACCGTATCACCTCTCTATGCAGACTGGATTAGCGAAATTTCTGGCGAACTTGCACTAAAACTTCAAAAAATCGCCAAGGCAAGCGACAAACCATCCTGCTCAGTAGAACGGGGATCTAAAGACGCCCATGGTTCCCATCGTTCCCATCCTGCTAGTTCGGAGGACTCAAAAACTTCTACAATATATGGCTTTACATTCAATGTTGTCAAAGAAAATACTAAAAAGAGTACCCGACAGATTGTGGTTATCCCCTCTTCTATACTACCCGATTTCTCCAAAGCCTACAAAAAGGCAAAGCGCCACCCCAAAGGTATTTTGGCAACCATCCTTTACAACGGCTACTATGTCAATTTTGGGGAAAGTCTTTACGATGTTGTCAGCATGAACGGGCGTATCAATTTCGGTCCCGATGGTATTGTCAACAAGATCAATTCTCAGATTTTTACCATAGATAACCTAGACTCCTTAATCCCTCTGCTACCACAAGTTATGAAACTTTCTCCCATTAAAGAAACAGACAAACTTGGCTATATTGAACTTCTAGTTTCCGGCAAACAGGGTAGCGTCTTTTTCCATGTAAATCGAACATTTACCGACGCTCTGAACAACTCAGCCTATACCCTTCTATCAATTATGGATTACAGCACTCGCCCCGAGTTCAAAAAAGCCTACAACCGCCTACTAAAGCTCCTAGACTAATCTTATCTGAATAGTAGCACCTTGCTTAGGGGTAACCTAGAGTGCTGATGCACGCCATATAGGCAAACTTTTACATAAAAACATTTTAGAGATTCTTCAGATAGTTAATTGAATGAAGATTCAAATGTATGTACAATTAAAGGCATGAGGGAATTTCTAAACTGTCTTGGAACAAAGGTTCTCATGGCCGATAATTTCACCGATTTATCGTATCATGTTGGAACTTACGGCAATAATACACTGTGGGTATGTGACTCAAACACAGCCAAGATGGTGCGTCCGCTTCCAACACCGAATGTTGTACTGGAAGCTGGCGAATCCTCAAAAAGTTTTACATGCGCAGAAAAAATAATTACTGTTGCTATGGACAATAACCTTGGTCGGGACTGCACATTCATTGCACTTGGTGGCGGAATGGTCTGCGACATAACATCATTTGTTGCATCAATTTACATGCGCGGATGTAAGGTTATATTGATACCAACAACACTAATTGGGATGTGTTCATCTGCTCTAGGTGGAAAAACTTCCATTAATTTTAGATTTGCAAAGAATATAGTTGGAACATTCTTCCCTGCAAATGAAGTGCTAATATGTACAGATTGCCTTAAGTCTTTGACACAGAAAGAGTACATGAATGGTTTTGCAGAGGTTCTAAAGCATAGTTTGCTTACAAAAGATGATTCTCTTTTTAACATTATTGCTGCCCAAAAGCAGAAAATAATGGATAAAGACAGTGAGATACTTAAGGCAATAATTACAATATCTCTTCAGGTTAAAAAAAGTTACGTTGATAATGACCCATACGACAGGTTGGGAATAAGGGCAGCATTGAACCTTGGTAGCACCTTCTCTCATGCTCTTGAGGGAATGTCGCGCCTCCAATGGTCGTCTGGACAAGCTACTGCGTGGGGAGTTTGCAAAGCGGTTGAAGCCAGTAAAGAGATTGGCCTTTGTAGCCCAGAATTCGCTGCTGGAGTTGTAAAACTCTTTGCGTACTATGGATTTGACGTATCATTTCGTATCCAACGTGGTGACTGGATTGCCTACAAAACGCAACTTCTTAAAGGCAAAAAAATCGCCAATGGTCAGGTTGCCTTTGTGCTTCTAAAAGACCAAGGAGAATACGAAATCCGCACGCTCCATGAAGACGTTGTCAAAAGCGTTGTCATGGTTCCGTCAGTTTAAAACCAGCATAAGCCCATTTTTAAAAGTTTACATCGTCCCTATAAATCCCACTCTATCTTGGGGCATTATCCTGTTCACCAACTAGCACATTTACACTATAATCACACCATGACCTATTTCGACTGGACTGCCACAAGCCCTATCAGCCGTACTGCACTTGATGCATATATTGATGTGGCAACAAAATATATAGGAAACCCTTCCTCTACCCACCCGCTGGGACAACAGGCAGCACTTAGACTATCGCAAGAACGTCAATTAACAGCCGCTTTTTTGGGCACCAGCGCCAATAACATCTACTTCACAAGTGGTGGTACTGAAAGTAACTCAATCATTCTTTCTTCTCTACTTCAATCACCCTCACCTGGTGAAATTATTACTACTGGTATAGAGCATGCCTCCATCCTAGAATTTCGCAAAAGACTCCAGTCTTTTGGCTGGACATTTACCATCCTAAAATGTCCAAGCGGGTATTTGGATCCTGAAGATTTAAAAAAAGCATTGAACCCAAAAGTCCGAATGGTTGCTTTTATGAAAGTAAATAATGTAACTGGAACAATTTTGGATACCAAAAATTTGGTTAAAGTTGTCAGAGAGTATTCAAATACAACTGGTAGGCCCATACACATTCACTGCGATGCAGTCCAGGCATTAGGCAAAATACCCTTCTTTCCTGAGCAAGAAGATATAGATAGCGCCTCATTCAGCGCCCACAAAATTTGTGGTCCAAGAGGAGTCGGTATTTTATACAACAGAAGCAAAAGTTTAACAGCGCTTTCACGTGGTGGTGGGCAGGAAAATGGCCTAAGACCTGGGACAGAAAACCTTGCAGGCATTGCTTCAATGAACGCTGCAATGGAAGAAACTCTGCAAGACATTGTACAAATTACCCCAAAAAGCACCACAATAACCCCGAAAAATCCCCAAGAAATCACATCAAAACTTTTGGTTAATCTACACAAAATTTTGCATTTTAGATGCAAAATAGAGAATGTAGCAATGGAGTCGGGTTATGGGCTACTTTCTCCTAACTCTAATTCTGGTAAAGAGTTTTCTCCATATATTATAAATATAAGCTCATCCCCAATACCTTCAGAAGTTTTTCTAAGAGTTATGGCAGATAAGGGGTTTTGCCTCTCTGCCGGAAGTGCCTGCTCTTCCAACTCCAGAGGCAAGGCAGAAAGCGTTCTTGCGGCGATGAACATTGATCCAAAAGATAGACTTTCTAGTATCAGAATTTCCATGGGAATGGGAACTACAGAGGAGCAGGTTGACCAACTCTGCGTAGCCCTTAAAACCGCTGCTGATGAGCTTGGAATTAGACATGAAAAAATTGACTAAATAGCAAGGTAGAACAATGAACACAACCACTGAAATGCAGGATATGAATTTGTATCTTATCCGCCTTGGAGAAATTAGCCTTAAAGGCATGAATCGTAATTTTTTCGAAAAGAAACTTAAGAATAATATAAAACTGAAGATTCATCCTTACAGAAGTGTTCTTAATAGAGAAAAAGGCCGATTTTACCTTTATGTTGAGCCAGAGTGTCCAGAGGAAAGGGTCTTAAAAACACTACAGACAACATTTGGTGTTGTCGGTTTCTCTAAGGCTCTTGTCTGCGACAAGAATTGGGACAGTATTATCAGTTGTACAAAGGAGTTAATTGAAAAGCAGCCCTTTGCGGATGGTCAAGGGACATTCAAAGTTGAGTGCCGACGTGGGGATAAAACCTTTTTTAAAAACAGCTACCAGATCGAGTCCGAACTTGGTGGCGTTATCCTTGAGAGATATCCAGATATGAAGGTAAAAGTCAAAACCCCCGAAAAAGAGCTGCGGGTCGAGGTCCGAGATCGTGTCTACATGTACACATCCCCAGTTCCAGGCCCTGGCGGACTTCCAGTCGGTACGGCTGGCAAAGGCCTTGTCCTACTTTCCGGTGGCATTGACTCGCCCGTGGCCTTCTGGAGAATGGCAAAAAGAGGCTTAAAACAAGACTGTATCTACTTCCACGCGTACCCCTACACCTCCGAAATGGCCCTCCAAAAAGTCATAGACCTTGCGCGTATCGTGGCCCCCTACGCCCAAGGCACAAATTTAATCGTCATCAATTTCACCGAATGCGAACTCTGGATTCGCGACCACTCTAACGAAGAAGAGCACACACTGATGATGCGTGCCTGCATGATGCGCGTTGCCAACCAAATCGCCCGTCTTCGCGACTGCCAAGTCCTAGTCACAGGCGAAGCTCTGGGTCAAGTCGCCTCTCAAACACTAGAAAGCCTCTGCTTCACCAATTCCATGTCTGCCCTACCCGTCCTTCGCCCTCTTATAGCCATGGACAAGGACGAGATTATTGACACCGCCCGCCAGATAGGTACGTATGAAACAAGCATCTTACCCTACGATGACTGTTGTGTAATCTTCAGTCCAAAGCATCCGCTCGTCAAACCTAACTTGCAACAAGAGCAATCCGCCTTCACTGCAATGTCTGTTGACTCCATTCTCCAGCGTTGTATTGACCAAGCAGAGGTTATAGAAATCCCCTACAATGTCTAATCACTTAGTCCATTTTAACCAATCAAATTCGCATCAATCTAATTCGCGGCGCTCACACCAGATGAAACAAACCTTCCGTGCCTTCATTGCTATTGATATAGCCCCAGCTGCTAAGGCTGAGCTTTCTCGCCTTGCATCTCTTCTAAAATCCCAGTGCAAGGGCTCTTATCCCACCTCCGACATGTACCACATGACAATAGCCTTTCTAGGCGACATCACAGACCTTCAGGCCTCTGCCCTTTGCCGCGTTCTTACAGAACGTATGCAAGTCTATACGCCATTTGAACTTACACTCTGTCGTCTTGGCTATTTTGCCCAGCCCGATTCCGCTACTGTCTTCTGCTCAACAGAGCAAAGCGATACCCTATTATCCCTTGCCCAAGATGTTTACCGTTCTGCTTGGGACGTCCAAATTCCCTTCGACGAAAAAAAGTTTCGTGCCCATATTACCTTAGGCCGCCGCGTTGACCTTTCCCCAATTAGGCTTAACACCATCTCCGTTCAGCGCACTTCCTTTCCAGTCAGCGGCCTAACTCTCTATAAAAGCACCCTCACTCCCAGCGGCCCCATCTACACCCCATTGCAATTCATCTCGTTCTAATGTTTCTCTATTTTTTTACACCACATTCCAAGGTTCGTCAAAATCTCACCTCTTGCGCTTCTTGTAGTCAGTCTCAATGCACGTCTTCCATGAAGCATCAAGTTTTGCGTTTTTGCGTATGTGGGTCACCGCTTCCCCAATTGCTTGATAATTCACTTCTGTACCTCTAGCATCGTTACAATAATTAACTGCGTAATCCTCAGCAATCCCAAAACTCCTTGCTGTCTCCAATGCATCAATATTTGCTCCCAAAAAGAGAAATTCCCACCAATACTTCGACTTTTGCCGCTCAATCATCTGCCGCACTTGAGTCAGGTCATATCGTCGACTCGCGTTCTCCATTCCATCCGTCGTAATCACGAACAACGTCCGCTCTGGAACATCCTCCTCCCGCGCATACTTGTGAATCCTCCCAATGTGGTCAATTGCCCCGCCAATCGCGTCCAGCAGCGCCGTGCAACCCCGCACAAAATAATCACGCTCCGTCATCGGCCTAACATCCCTCAAATCCACTCTGTCATACAACACTTCGCACACGTTATCAAACAACAAAGTCGAGACCTTTGCCTCCCCATCTACCTTCTTTTGTTTTTCAATCATGGAGTTAAATCCCCCAATAGTATCAGCCTCAAGTCCTGCCATTGATCCACTTCTGTCCAAAATAAACACCAATTCTGTTAAACCTTTTCTCATTTTTTCCTCCAATAAAATTCCTGCGGGTTTTCCACACAAGTCATATTTCACTGCATTTTCCCATTTTAGTGGTCGCCTCTCATGCGACATTTTTCATTTTTCAAGAAGGCAAAAAAAAGCGGGCCTATGACTACGCATAAGTCCGCCTTTCTGTACTGCTAAAGGATTAAAGCCTGAAACCTCCATGCTCCTTTCCCTCTTTGATTCCATCAAAGGAGTTAAAGAACACTGTATGGTCCAAATCGAATCTGTTAAAGTGAGCTTGAGCCGGAGCGGCATCTTCTGCAGGGTATCCAATAGGCAGAAGTGCAACTGGAACAAGATAATCTGGGATGTTGAAAACCTCTCTGGCCTTTTGATGGTTAAATGCTCCAACCCATGTAGAGCCCAGCCCAATGGCCGCAGCCTGTAGCATCATTTGAGTAGTTACAATGCAAGCATCTTGCTCCCCACCAATAGTGCCATTAGTTGTAATCTTCCAGCAGGTTGTTTTGTCATAACAAATTAACAAAATGACAGGTGCACCAAAATCAAAGGATGTACACTGTTTTAATTTTTCTTTAGCATCTTGATTTTCTATAACTAAAATCCTTTGCGGTTGATAATTACACCCTGTTGGTGCTACACGACCCGCTTCCAAAATCAAAGAAAGCTTTTCTTTCTCAACTGGCTGATTTTTAAATTTTCTAACCGAAAATCTCTTATCTCTCATTAGCGGTAGTAAGTCCATTTTAATTCCTCCATAAATTATGCACCAAGCAGGCCTTGGTCAAAGGCAAACAAAGCCTCGTTGATTTCAAATATATTATAGTTGCCATGCATGATAAAATACTCGACAATAATGTCAAACTTTTTACTATGAGACAGCGCAAATCCTGCCTTCATAAGCATTTCCTCCGTCTCTCTAAGTGGCAATTCCAACGCAATTGCAAAGGCTAAAACAGTCTCCTTGCTAGGCTTATAAAACTTATCACTTCGAATCTTGGAAAACAACTTTCGGTCAATATTTGCCTTTTTGTAACACTGTGTTTCTGTAATACCACGCTCTTTGATTTTTCTAAGAAGCATTTCAGAGAAACTCTCATCAATCATGCTAACTGCATGATTTAGACTTTCGTTGAAATTAATATCTCTAGGAGCATAATTGACCGATTCAAGGCATACTTTTGTATCACCAATAGGAGTTTCCTTTGAAATTTCACTGGAATCCCTATCTGGCGCCCCACTAATTGCCTTGCTGTCGTACTTGTTTTTGCGTCGGTTAATAACAGTTGTATTAAATATTTGACGTCCATATAACGCAGACTTTTCCGCAACATAGTTGTCGTCAATGAACTCGACTATGTCGGTGAAAAGATGCTCGCTGATACGAAATGATGCCTTATCGTAGATGACCAAGTAGATGGTCATGTCATGTTCAATAAGAAAGCTACTAATGGCGTCAATTGCGACTTGCAAGGCTTGGTCCTTTGGATAACCATAAGCACCAGAAGAAATTAGCGGAAATGCGATACTTTGGCAACCCTTCTGCTGAGCCAGATTTAATGACGTGCGATAACACGATAAGAGCAAGTCCCGCTCACCCGAGTTACCGCCTTCCCAGATTGGCCCTACCGCGTGAATCACATACTTACAGGGCAAATTATAGGCCCCAGTCAACTTAGCGCTACCAACTGGGCAGCCTCCCAATGTGCTACACTCTTCCAAAAGATGCTTGCCCGCAGCCCAGTGGATGGCTCCATCAACTCCTCCACCTCCCAAAAGTGTCGGATTTGCTGCGTTGACAATCGCATCAACTCGCATTTTTGTAATATCATTACGAACTATTTTAAGTGGCATAATCTCCTCTCTCCCGATTATACATCAATTTTCCGACTTTTTCTCTAGTTTTGCACATTACCTTCTCGTAGACATGCTTGTTATTTTACTCTGCAGGACCTTAATCTATAGGTATTGCTTTTAGTCTTGCAAATTTCCACAAATTTGGGGAACTTCCTGCCCATTTCATCTTCCGACATGACTGGCTTGCGAGGCATAACATAACAGAAACGATTCTTGAGGTTTTACAAATAAGCAGAAAGACTTTAAAGATACTATAAGGTAATTTGTGATGAAAAGACTTATGGAATAATTATCTGTGAAGGAAAAAGTTAGAGAACTTGAAGGAGGCTTGAGAGAAGCTCTGTGATTGATGCTTTTTGGGAGTCTGTAAGTGGCATACCATTGACAGTGACAGTGTTAAGCTGCTGAGTAAACATTTGACGAAGCTGGTCAAAGTCAGGCTTTATGCCGGCTCTTCGCAAGGAACTAATGTAGGCACCCTTGATTAAGATAGAAAAAGAATCAGCTAGTTCCTCGGATTTAAGTCGGAAATCGATGTAAAGGGTGTTATCATTTAGAAGAATTAAAATTGAATCAATGTTTGAAATAACTTGCTCAGAAATGTCAAAGCCAAGGTCTATCATGGCTACTGGAGAGGCAATATAGATGCCAATTTGGGAATCTGCAAGGCGCTGGGCATCAGCGTCTGAGATGTATTTTGGACGCTGGGATGTGTATGTGGTAGAGATATTTTCAGAGACTGAAGTGGAGGAAAACAGTATTATGTCACTGTTGGGGACGGCTAGTTGAAGGCCGGAATTGTTGTCTACATAAAATTTTAAGTTTGATGAGGGGTCGGTGGACTTATCGAAAATGCCAGTAAGAGAAAGTGCGGTGTTGACCAGAGATTTGGGGAAATTTCCTTCTATGGCACCATAGAAGTCATACTGGGAAAAACCACTGGGAGATTGTGGTAAAGAACCCGTGTCTGTGGGAGTTTTAAGGGCAATTGAAAGGCGTGAGATGCGGTCAAGAACAGTTTTGGCAGATTCTGAATCGGCATCAAGATAACTATCAAGATAGCTGTTAAGGTCCAAAAGGTCAGCATTGATAGTTATAACAAGTTGGCCATCAAGGGCTAGGGCTTGAAAATAATGCTCCGCCCCGTACGGACGAATGGTCGCGCACGAGGCAAGGAGCATGGTAAGAGCAAGGGCGAAAAGCGTAGCGCGTATGATAGACTTACGCATCAGGCCTTTTGAATTCGAATTTTGACGCCGAAATCATTTTCAGGGGCGTCAATGGCCGCATCAAAGGTAGACGAGACGCTGAGGGTTTCGGACTCAATGAAAGCTTTGAATTGGTCAAAGGCCGCCTTGACTTCATCATCGCCACCGATACAGAGTACGATGCGGTCGGAAACATTAAAGCCACTTTCCTTGCGTAGAGTCTGGATGGCGCGAATTATGTCACGTGCAAGGCCCTCATTGATTAGGTTTTGGTCAACTTCGGTATCGAAACCGACGGTCAAGTGGCCATCATTAAGGACTTTCAAGTTCTCCTTCTCATTTCTCTGTATGACCAAGTCTGATGCAGAAACTTCAACGACCTTGGCATTTGCTGTATCACTACCCTGCCCTGCACCAGAGGCCCCTTCTCCATATGTGATTGAGACCTTTGAGCCTTCCAAGAGTTGGGCAATTGTTTCGCTGCGAAGTGTCTGAATTTTGGCAGCGACGTCCTTCATGGCCTTGCCAAGTTTGGCTCCAAGAACCTTGAAGTTGGCCTTTGCGCTATAGTCAACAAGGTTAGTTTCTTCTGAGTTTATCTCTACAGTTTTTACATTTAGCTCTTCAGCGATGATGTCTTTCATGCCCTCAAGAATCTTGCGGTCTTCATCGTTGCGGTCAACAAGGAAAAGCTTTTTCAAAGGCTGGCGAGTCTTAATGTTGTATGTGCTACGAAGTGAGCGGCCCATGACAATGGCTTGAATTGTCAGGTCCATCATTTTCTCAAGAGCGTGGTCCCTGTGCTCCTTGTTGTAGACTGGATAGTCGCAAAGATGGACACTTTCAGGGTCGTCTGGGCGTCTGAGATTTTGATAAATCTCCTCTGTGATAAAAGGAATAATAGGACAGGCAAGCTTTACGAAGGTCATAAGAACCTTGTAAAGGGTGTTGTAAGCCATCTTCTTATCGCTATCGTTTTCAGACTTCCAAAAGCGTCTGCGGCTGCGGCGGATGTACCAGTTGTTAAGTTTGTCCATAAATGACAACAGGTAGCCGCACGCACGCTGGATGTCATAGTTTCCAAGGGCATTGTCCATGTTTATGGTAAGCTCCTCGGTTACCGAAATCATCCATCTGTCAAGCGGGTTGGTAAGCTTCTTGTAAGGTGTCTCATCTGGCTCATAACCATCTAGATTTGCATATTGCACAAAGAATGAATATGAATTCCATAGAGGCAGGATCAAGCTCTTAATCACATCCTTAACCATTTGATCAGAAAACTTTAGGTCATCGGCGTGTACTGCAGGACTGTTCATCAAGGCGAACCTAAGGGCATCTGCGCCAAACCTGTTTACATGCACCATCGGATCTGTAAAGTTGCCCTTGGATTTGGACATCTTCTCACCATCCTCGGCAAGAATAATGCCGTTGGTGATGTTGTGCATAAAGCAAGGCTTGTCGAACAAGGCAGTTGCTAGAACGGTCAATGTGTAGAACCAACCGCGAGTTTGGTCCTGACCCTCGCAGACAAAGTCAGCAGGGAAGATTTTGTTAAAGCGCTCTACATTTTCAAAAGGATAATGTAGCTGACCATATGGCATACTGCCGCTTTCAAACCAGCAATCCAAGACATCTGGGACTCTTCTCATAGTTCCCTTCCCATCTGGACTTGGCCAAGTCAGTTCATCGACATAGTGCTTATGAATATCCACTACTTTCTTTCCGCACTTTGCCTCTAGTTCGGCAATAGAGCCGATAACCTCAATGTAGTCAGAACCGTCACATTTCCATACTGGAATTGGATTTCCCCAGAAGCGGTTTCTGGAGATGGCCCAATCTCTTGCGCCCTCTAACCACTTTCCGAAGCGACCATCGCGCAGATGCTCTGGGACCCACTGCACCTTCTTGTTGTTGGCTACCATCTTGTCCTTGAAGGCAGTAACCTTGACAAACCAGCAGTCCATGGCCCTGTAGATTAGTGGACTTCCAGTTCGCCAACAGAATGGGTAACTGTGGAGGTAGTTTTCTCTTTTGACAAGTTTGCCCTCCTCCTTAAGGCGCTGGATAATCAGCTTGTCGGTGTCCTTAACGAACATTCCTTGATAATCTGGCACTTCACTGGTGAATTTGCACTCGTCATCAATGGGGCAAATGACTGGAATTCCGGTGCCTTTTAGGACGTTGTAGTCGTCTTCGCCGAAGCCAGGGGCGGTGTGAACAATACCGCAACCATCGGTGGTGGTTACATAGTCTCCTAGGACGGTTACGAAGGCACCCTGTGCGAACAGGCCCGAGAAGTAGTCGAAAAGTGGGTAGTACCGCATGCCAGCAAGGTCGCGGCCCTTGTAGTTTTGAAGAATTTCGTAGTCAGTTTTGTTTTTGTAATAGGCGCTAAGTCTTTCTTTTCCAAGGATATACTTGTCTCCGCTTTCCTTGTCCAAGACTTTGACATAGTCAATGTCTGGTCCAAGGGCCAAGGCCAAGTTGGAAGGCAGTGTCCATGGTGTCGTGGTCCATGCCAAAAAATATGTGTCCTCTTCTCCGCGGATTTTAAAGCGCACCGTAATGGCAGGGTCAACAACGTCTCTGTAGCCACCAAGGTTAACTTCCATGTTTGAAAGTGGGCACCCAAGAGCTGGACTGTAAGGTAAAATGTTGTAGCCCTTGTAAATTAACCCTTTTTCATACAATGTTTTAAAGACCCACCAGATGCTTTCCATGAAGTCTTTGTCCATGGTTCTGTAGCCATTTTTGAAATCAACCCATCGACCAATTCTGGTGATAGATTTCTCCCAATCACTGGTAAAACGCAGAACGATAGACCTGCACTCCTCGTTGTATTTTGCAACGCCGTACTCTTGAATTTCTTTTGCACTAGAGATTCCGAGCTTCTTTTTCATCTCGTTCTCTACTGGCAACCCGTGGCAGTCCCAACCCCAACCTCTGACTACTCTGTGGCCCTTCATTGTCTGGTATCTTGGGATAATGTCCTTAATTGTGCATGGCACCAAGTGCCCATAGTGTGGATGACCAGTGGCAAACGGAGGCCCGTCATAAATTGTGAACTCATTGTCCGCAGACCTAAATTCTACAGACTTTTTAAAAATCTCGTTCTTCTGCCAGAAATCAAGAATACCCTCTTCCATCTGGGGGAAATTCTGTCTGGGGTCAACGTTTTTGAACATTTAATGCTCCATTCTTTTAGATTAATATCTGCTATAACCAAATACTTGTGTATTCTAATACTTTTATAAATTAGCAACAAGGCTTATACTATAGTAGATATGACTAATAATGTGTCTAAAAACACTAAGACTCCAAAGATGACAAAAGCCAAGGCCCTGAAGCTAAAAACTTACCCAGTTCCAGATGTCATTCAAGAATTCGCCTCAATCTTTACCAAAAACTCGCATCAACTCTACATCGTCGGAGGCGCCGTTCGCGACTTCTTCCTCTGTAGGCCCATCAGTGACTACGACTTCTGCACTGATGCAACCCCCGAGCAGGTGATTGAGATGTTCCGCAGTGTCATCCCCACTGGTATTAAACACGGCACTGTTACAGTTCGTTTCCGCGGAAACTCCTTTGAAGTTACCACCTTTCGCACAGAAGGTCCCTACTCTGACCAACGCCATCCCGACAACATAACATACGTCTCAGATCTTGCCGATGACCTTTCTCGCCGAGATTTCACTATCAACGCTATAGCCGTCAATTGCTCAAATGGTCAGATTATTGACCTCTATCAGGGTAAAAATGACATTCAAGTCGGTATAGTTCGCGCAATTGGTGACCCTATCCAGCGCTTTTCAGAAGACGCCCTACGTATGATGCGCTTTGCCCGCTTCTGTGCAGAATTAGACATGAAAGCGGACAAGGACACCTTTGACGCTGCAAAAAAACTTTCTTCCAACATAACAAAGGTTTCTGCTGAAAGAATTTGCGAAGAACTATTCAAAATCCTATCTTCTGACAATCCGTATTCTGGTCTAGTTATTCTCATAAATACTGGCATTCTTGAAACCATTATTCCTGAATTCAAAGTCCAAGCGGATAGCAAACTAAAGTCCAAACTTGGATATGACTGCTTTAACACTATGATTTCATCTTATTTGATGCCTGATTTATCCAAATCTGACCTAACCACAAAACTCGCTTTTCTCTTTCATGATATTGGCCTACCTACTACCATTAAAAATAAAAATCCTAGTCAAAAAGGCACCGACTACGCATCTGCTAATATTGCCAGAATTATCTTAAAACGCCTAAAGTGTTCTAACCAACTAATCGATGACGTATGCAAACTAATCCTTTACCACAACACATATGTCACCAGAGAGTGGTCAAACGGTCAGATTAAGCGCTTTTTCAATGAACTTGGATGGGACAATGTTCCCCGACTTATCCCTATTCATGAATGCATTGCCATGCCAGTCTTTCTCATGGGAGCAAAAACTCCCTTCACTATGTACGAAAAAGATGCCTATGATAAATTTATCAATGACCCAAAATCCCTCAAGGATCTGGCTGTCAATGGCGATGATTTGGTTGCAGCTGGCATCCCACGCAACAAAGAGTTAGGTGCAATTCTAGACCTCCTTCTTGACGTGGTCCTAGAGCACCCCTCTCTTAACGAAAAACCATTCCTCACTCAATTGGCCATCCGCTATCGTAACATGTCCAAGGACTCTGACGAGCCTCTTTTCTAGCTATTTGTTGAGTAGTCCTAAGGAAGTGAGTGCAAGCCGAGCAGCATTTTGTTCGGCTGCTTTTTTATTGTGCCCAGAGGCCGGCCCGAATGTCTGGTTGTGGCAAGTGACAGTATAGTAAAAGGTTTGGTCGTGTACAGGGCCGACAGAGTTAACCAAAGTATAGACTGGAACAGTCTTGTAGCGTTTTTGGATATACATTTGAAGGGTTGTTTTGTAGTCCTGGCTAGAGTTTGACTCTAGTACGGCGTTAATTGCTGGCACTATCTTGCTTTGAACAAAGGATCGTGCTACAAAATAGCCTTGGTCTAGAAAGATGGCGGCAATAAGTGCTTCCATGCAGTCAGCTAGGATGGCTTTTTTTTCTCGTCCTCCAGTTTGCTCCTCCCCTTTACCCAAAAGAAGCAGCTTGTCAAGTTGCATGTCTTGTGCAATGTGGGACAGTGAGTCCTCGTTGACTACCATGCTACGAATGACAGAATAACGGCCTTCATCGACTAGAAGGTGTTTGTAAAGCCATTCAGAAACAACAACTGAAAGGATGCTGTCGCCAAGGAACTCGAGCCTTTCATTGTCGGCGATGGTGGTTTTGGGACGAAATTCGTTGGCGTAAGATGAGTGAATGAAGGCGTTGTTCAGGATGTTGATGTCATGAAACTCGAGACAATTTGTTTGCTGGAATAAAAAAAGCTCCCTTTTCCTTGATTCGGAAATGAAGGGAGCCTTGGTGGTCGGGTTGTCCATCAGAGAAGTGTCATTAGGTAGTCGACTGCCTCTCCAACAGTTTCAAAGGCCCTACCCTTTTGGTCCGAAATTGTGATGTCGAACTCTTCTTCGAATCCGCTGACCAAATCTAGAATGTCCATGCTGTCGGCCTTAAGGTCGTTCACGAAAGACGAGTCCCTTGTGATTGAATTCTCATCAACAGCAAGCTTGTCGGCTATAATTGCCTTTACCTTTGCAAATACTTCATCTTTGTTCATTATTTACTCCTCAGGATTGATAAACTGGACACCCTTGTAGTAGCCACACTGTGGACAGACACGATGGGGCAGAATTAGCTGACCGCACTTTGTGCATTTGCATAGAGTTGGTGTCTGAAGCCTCATGTTAGATGCCTTGCGAGTAGCTGCTTTGGCTTTAGATGTCTTATATTTTGGTGTTGCCATAACGTACCTCTATTAATAAAATCATTGTTAACATTAGGAGAATATAGAAAATCTCTACTTAAGTCAACCTATTCGTTTTTAAAACCTAACTTACATAAGGATTTGGCTTTTAGTTTTTTGTACCTTGTTTTTATTGTGCCATGTGATAGCCCAAATGCAAAGCTTCATTTTGAGCGAAAATATTCCAATGCAATTTATGAGAAAGATTTGCAATCATAGCACTTAAAACATAAATCAAGGTTTAATCTTTTTATTAACTTCCCTTATAACCTCTTCTGGAACAAATGCGGATATATCTGCACCAAAAATAGCCATTTCTTTTATCATTGAACTTCGAACCATAGAAAGACGAGGGTCCGTGGGCATAAAAAGAACCTCAAGTTCAGGAAGCATCTCTCGATAGACCATAGCAAGTTCAAATTCATATTCAAAGTCGTTAACAGCTCTGATTCCTCTTACCACTACTCCAATATTGTTTTTCTTTGCGTAGTCTACAATTGCACCTGACCAAACAGACACTTTAACATTACTAATATCCTGAAGTAGGTCCTGCATTATACTTAGGCGTTCTTGGGCATCAAAAAGTGGACGCTTATTGATATTTTCTGCAATTACGACATGAAGGCAATCGTACATTTCAGAAGCCCTCTTGATTATGTCCAAATGCCCAAAGGTTGGAGGATCAAAAGTGCCAGGAAACATTGCAATTTTAAAATTCATACCTTGCTCCGTTCGACGAATTTCTTCATGGATTCGTACGCTTCTTTGGACTCGTAAGGGATACGGGTCTTGATAGTGTATTGCCCCTCAGGCGATTTTTTGAAGACTGCAAAATTGCCGTGACCAATGTAAGATACAACTTCATCATCTGATACAGCCTCTTCTTCTTTGATTCTAGCAATGACACAATCAAAGTGACTGTAACGACCATCGGGTTCAGTAATTGCATCTGCAATAGTCTCTATTACCTGCCCGCAAATGCTACACTTTGGCCTTGGTTCTTCTACACGTGGCACAATCACGTCGTCAAATACCATGTGTTTGACTGGCTGTTTTACATGTGGCTCCGCAGTGGGTTTCAAGTCCTGCATATCACTATTTGTATTCACATCGGTTTCTGCGAAGGCCTCGTGTACCATCTGGTCACTGCGCATAGTTTGCGCATCTTCATTATTAGATTTTTGGGAACGACGTACCTGGCCGTCACGACGGCCTTGTCGAACCTGTTTTTTCCTGTGTATGTTTTGTCGTCGTCTTCTTATATCAAATCTTTCCATTTAAGCTCCCAATTACCAAAGGCAGTTAACTTTCACACTGATAACAAGTTATCTGACCATTAGTGACAGTGGCCACATCGAATCTAATTGATTTAAAAGTAGCATTGCAACCACTTGCAAGAAATGCACGCAGCGCACGTTTCATCTTTGCAAGTTTAAATGGCGTAACCATGTGCCTAACCTCATCGCTGTCCCAGTTTCTAGTTAGGCTTTTGACCTCTGTTATAACAAGGACATCACCTGACAAAGATATTATATCAAGTTCCCCATCAGGACAGCGAAAATTTCTAGCAAGGATTGTATGTCCTTTTGTTATAAGAAAATTTGCAACTTGGTCTTCTGATTTATGACCCCTGTAAGCAGTATCTCTAAACGAAGAATTCAAGGATTTTACTCCTTACCTAGAACCGCCAACTGCATCTTAGTGGCGGTTAAGAGAAAAAAAAGACGGAAGCGCAAGGCCACCGTCTTTGTCTATAATCTGTATTGAACTCAGATTCCCTTGTGACCGCGAATCTGCTCTGGAACCTTGGCGGCCTTTCCGACCTTGTCCCTGAGGTAGTAGAGCTTAGCTCTTCTAACACGACCACGTCTAAGAACCTCAACTTTCTCAACTCTTGGCGAGTGCAATGGGAAGATTCTTTCAACGCCAACACCATAGGAAATTTTTCTTACAACAAAAGTTCTGCGAATACCGGTGTTGTTTTTTGCAATAACGACGCCCTCAAATGGCTGAACACGCTCAGTTGTGCCTTCAATGATTTTGAAGTAGACCTTAACTGTGTCACCAACATGGAAGTTTTCAGCGTCCTGCTTCATCTGTTCCTGTTCAATAGCCTTAATCAAGTCCATTTTTTAACCCCTTGGTCAATTTAATATCATTTAATAGTTTGCTGGCCTCTTCATCCAGTGAAGCGTTCTCCAGCAGTTCCGGCCTGTTTTCTAAAGTTTTTTCAAGCCGTTTTTGCAGCCTCCACTTCTCTATATTAGCATGATGGCCTGACAATAATATATCAGGAACCGACATTCCGCAATAGGTTTCCGGTCTTGTATATTGAGGGTATTCCAATAACGGACCGGTGAAGCTTTCCTCTTTCAAAGAGGAATCTGTGATAACTCCATCTATTAGCCGATAGACAGCATCAATTATCACCAGGGTGGCTACCTCCCCTGACGAGATAACGTAGTCTCCAATACATATTTCATCATCTACATAACGATCGATTATCCGCTGGTCAATACCCTCGTAATGGCCACAGATGAAGACTAGATTCGGTTCCCGGCTCAGTTCCCGAGCATAGTCTTGCGTCAATCGTTTCCCAGATGGCGAAGCATAGATGACCCGTTTCTCCATGGCTCCAACGCAATCCAGAGCTTTGAAGAGCGGCTCGGGTTTGATGACCATGCCCGCGCCCCCACCAAAGGGTGAATCGTCACATTTGTGGTGTCTGTCCTGGGCGAAATCTCTCCAATTCACGATGTTATACGTGACTAGGTTTGCCTTGACAGCCCGTGCCATGATTGAACTCGTGAAAAAGCCACAAATCATTTCAGGAAAAAGAGTTAGGATATCTATATTCAATCCAATAGCTCCATCCTAAGTAGTGAAATGGTTCCTTTAACAACATCAACATTGTCCACAAACACGCCCCTCATATACGGGATCAGTTTTATCTTATCGTCTTTTGTTGTTTGGACCTCTAACAGTAATGCCTGGGCCCCATCCATCACGGAAACCACCTCAGCGACTTCTTCATTGTTATATACCAGCTTCATTCCTATAAGGTCAGCTGTGTATACCTCATCTTTACCAAGTCTACTTGCCTGATCTCTTGGTACCAAAATATCCCAACCTGAAACAAACCTAGCTTCCTCAGGACTATTGATTCCTTTAAACTTCACCAGAAGCTCATCGGAGTGCACCTGCACTTTTTCAATCTCAGCCTTTTTGCTCTTAGCACCCTTCTGAAGTGTAACTTCTTTCAAATCAAAGAAGTGTTCAAAGTCATCCGAATACGGATGCACCTTGACAAAGCCTTTAACTCCATGGGGTGACCTAATTACTCCAGTTGCTAGGACCTGCTTCATCTTTTTCAGTTAGGCTTTCAGTCCAAAATTTCAAGGCTAGCACGCTTGCCAGTTTTTGTTGCCATAGCGCTTAGGATTGTCCTTAACGCCTTAGCAATTCTACCTTGTTTGCCAATAACCTTACCAATATCATTCGGTGAAACTCTCAGTTCAAGAATTGTTGATTTTTCACCTTCAACAACATTGACCTGAACATCATCCGGATAATCTACTAAAGCCTTAACAACGTATTCAACAAGATCTTTTTCCACGTTCTCATTCCTTCGCAGGTTCTACTGCTGCACGGATACCTTGCTTTGCAAGAATATTCTTGACTGTATCTGAGGGCTGTGCCCCATTTGAAAGCCAATAAGCAGCTCTTTCCGCATTGACCTTAACTTGCTTGTCCTCAGCAGCGATTGGGTGGTAGTAACCAATTTCCTCAATCGGCTTACCGGAATCTGACAGTCTTGAATCAATGACGACAATCCTGTAGTACGGTCTTTTCTTTGTTCCGAATCTCTTAAGCCTGATGCTAATGCTCACGCCATTTCCTCCTAAACGAATCTCAGTTTAAGCCCATCTTGCCCATTATGGCATTTTGGTACTTTTTATTTTTAGCGAGCTTCTTCATACTCAGCCGCATCTTTTCAAATTTTTTCAAGAGGTGTCCAACCTCACCTACAGAGGTCCCGCTCCCCTTGGCTATGCGCTTCTTTCTAGCCGGACCAATTATATAGATATTTTGCCTTTCTTGGAAGGTCATTGACTGTATAATTGCCTTTTCTTTCAGCAATTCCTTCTTATCTATATCATCCTCAGATATATTTCCCTTGGCTCCGGGCATCATATCAATTATTTTTTCAATTCCGCCCATCTTTGTCATGTTTTCTATCTGTTCTAGATAATCCTGCAAATCGAAGGTGTTCTTTGCCATCTTCTCTTGCAGTCTCTCGGCCTGCTTTTGGTCAAAAGTTTCTTGTGCCTTCTCAACCAGAGTGACAATATCGCCCATTCCCAAAATTCGGCTAGCAATTCTATCCGGATAGAAGGGCTCAAGATTTTCAATTTTTTCACCAACGCCAATGAACTTAATCGGTTTTCCTACCACTTCCCTGAGCGAAAGCGCCGCACCACCTCTGGTGTCCGAGTCAAACTTCGTCAGAATAACTCCAGAAATTCCAACTTTTTGTTCAAACTCCTGAGCAATAGTAACCGCATTTTGACCTGTCATTGCATCCGCAACAAACAGTGTTTCATCTGGATGAAGTGCCGCATTTATGTTCATCAGTTCCTTCATCATGTCTTCATCTAGGTACATTCTTCCAGATGTATCGACAATCAGAACGTCATACTGTTCCCATTTCGCTTTCTTATATGCATTAACAGCAACTTTAACTGCATCCTTAGAATCTAACTCTGCATAAACAGGAACACCGACCTGATCGCCTAAGACTTGAAGTTGTTTGATTGCAGCTGGCCTGATTAAATCACAAGCTGCCATCATCACTCGTCTACCCTGTTTTTTCAGCATGGCCGCAAGTTTTGCGCTGGTGGTTGTTTTACCAGAGCCTTGCAGACCCATCATCAGTATTACTGTGACAGTATCCGGCCCTTTCAAGTTTAGCTTCTGATTTTCTGGGTCACCCAACAACTGGACCATCTTGTCGTAGACAATTTTTGTAAACTGTTGGCCAGGGTTCACGGACTTAAGTACCTTATCCCCCTTAGCCTCTTCCATTGTTCTATTGACAAATCGTCTTACAACCCTAAGATTAACGTCCGCATCTAGAAGAGCAACCTTAATCTCTTCCATTGCATCCTGAACGTTTTTCTCAGTAATCTTCGATTTACCAGATATTGTTCGTAAAATAGATGAAAATTTATCGCTAATTGAATCAAACATAACCAATCAATTATTATATAAAAAATTATTTCTGTCTAGCCTACATTTTTCCATCTTTTCCACCCTTTCATATAGTTTTCAAGTTGTGCTACTCAATGCCTATTTTATTCTCTGAATTAGGTTCTACTCTACTTCTGAAGCAATTCCTTCCCAGAATTTGAAAAATCAAAATTCTGGGAAAGAGAAGGCCAAGTAAGCAGTTAAAACCGGACAATTCGACTAATTTTGGCTACAGAAACAGCATTTCGAGTATGTCATTTACACAAGGTGCATTGGTTTGCTTATGAAACATTTGCAGGTGCATCTGAAACAAAGATTGTAAATAGAGACTAATCTCTTTAGACTCATTTAAATGATGGATGTGCCTTGAGATTGGTTTTGATATGTGCTTAAATCATAGAAGGACGCAAAAATGGATAAATTACAAGTATATAAGTATTTAGAAGAAAAAGGAATTTCATATAAGGCAATTGAGCATGAGGCATTATTTACAGTAAAGCAGGCTAAAGCCTTAAGGCTACCTAATTCTGAGGCTGGGGCAAAAAATCTGTTTCTGCGCGATGATAAGAAACGTAGCTATTATTTACTTACAGTAAGGGACACCCTTTCCGTTGATTTAAAAGACTTTCAAATGAAAATTGGCTCAAGGCGTTTAAGTTTTGCATCTGAAGATGATTTGCTTCATATTATGAAGTTAGGCAAGGGGTCAGTAACACCTTTAGGTGTGCTAAATGATGAAAGATGCATTGTAAATGTTTATTTTGATGCATTCTTTGAGGGGAAAACTATTTCAGTGCATCCAAATGATAATACAGCTACCATTTATTTGAAATGCGATGATTTAGTGCATCTTATTAATGAGCATGGAAATCAGGTAAAATACATAGAATTCTAACCTAGAAAAGCCGCTAGCCCTTCAGTGTGTCATGCTCCTTGGCAATGTCCTCAATGTCCTCGATCTTGTAGCCAATCATGCGAGAGACGCCGGGTTCCTGTTGAGTGACGCCTAGTAGGGAGTTTGAGCCCATGACGGTGCCCTTGTTGTGGGTGATGATGATAAATTGGCTTTTGTCTTCGAATTTGTTTAGAACGCCCATGAAGGCGCCGATGTTGTGGGTGTCAAGAGCGGCATCGATTTCGTCTAGAATGCAGAAGGGCGAGGGCTTGACCATGTATGTGGCGAACAGGAGTGCGACCGCGGTCATAGAGCGCTCGCCGCCAGAGAGGAGGTTCAGTGGAAGCATTTTTTTCCCAGGCGGTTGTGCGTTGATGTCAATGCCGGATTCTAGGACATTTTCTTCGTCAGTAAGGACTAACTGAGCCTTGCCACCACCGAAAAGCGTTGTGAACATTTCTTGAAAATTATCGGAGATTTGAGTGTATGTGGACAGGAACATCTCTTCGCTACGGCGGCGAATTTCAGCAATAACCTCTTGAAGGTCGTTTTTGGCCTTGGTCAGATCGTCCATGTTTTTGCTATAAAAATCGTAGTTTTTCTTAGCCTCGTTGAACTCATCTTCAGCCATGAAATTGATATAGCCCAAATCGCGGAGCTTTCTAGTTGTAGTTTCAAGTGCCACTTTCAGTTGGTCATAAGGCATGGTAATTTCGTGATTGTTAAATTCTTTTAGACTTTTGTTTGTGCTTTCGAAAAAGTCAGTGTAGATTTTTTGAATCTGCTCGTTAAGGGCCTTGATGTTCTCTTGGCTAGTAGCAATTTCCACAGATAACTCTTGTTTACGGTTGAACTTATCATGAAATTGGGAGTTACTTTGCGATATTTCTTCGCTGATTGCATCAATTCTAGAACGTAGGTCGGAAAGTTCTGACTTGGCATTCTGGATTTGCTCCTTGGTTTCCGCTTTTTCCGCTTTCAGACTGTCAATTCGCTCCAAAACCTCGTTAACCTTGCTCTCCTCTGCTTGGACAGAATGCGACGCATCTGAAAAATCGAATTCCATCTGCTGCAGGCTTCGATTCAAATCCGCAATGGAACTTCGCAGTGATTCAGCCTTGGTTCGAAATTGCATTTGGTCAATCTCCAAATCATGCTGGTCGGATTCTTTCAAAACCACCATGCGACTCAAACGCTCAATCTCCGCTGCCAAATCCCCGATTCGCGTCTTGTTGCGCGCCTCTTCCTGGTAAGAGTCCTCCAACTCCTTATCCAGCGTCGCTTTGTGGGCCAACGTCCCCTCGGGTGCCGTAAAATCGTCCAAAAACGTCGGAATGGACCCGCTATACTCCTGAAACAGCCCCTTTACCTGGTCAAGTTGCTCAAAAATGGCCTCTTCTAACTGGTCAATCGCATCCAAAAACACGTCCTTTTCAAAGCCCACGGTCGAGATCTCTCGCAAGAATTTTATCTTTTCGGTTAAAATCGTGCGACTTTTGTTAATCTCAGAAAGTAAATTCCGCTCTGCCTTGGCACGTTGTGTTGAACTATAACCACTTCCCTTAATGTTTTCCTGAAGCCTATTAGCAATTTCGTTGGCCGAAGAGCTTATTTCTGAAGTAATCTCTGCTCGTCTCTGCGATAGGGCTTCATTTGCCTCTTCTAAAGTTTCTATGTCTTGCTGATGCTTAATTTTATCAACCTTAAGAATTTCAACTTCTTCAGTAGTTTTTTCAATTGCCTTTTTTGTCTGCTCAAGGTTGTCTAAAATTGATTGAAGCTCAATACGTCTCTCTTCCATCCTTTGCTGGTCATTGCGCATCCTATCCTGAACCTGCTGGGCCCTTAACTGGGCATCTTTTGACCTTTGTGTAATCTCAGAATAGCGCTCGTTATAAACTTGAATTGTTGCATCGTAGGAATTTTCTTTTTCTTCAAGTTGCCTAATTTTACCAGTAATGTTTTCTCGGTCCGCTCTTAGTTGCTCCAGTAGATTCTGCTGCTTATCCAAGCTACCTCTTTGGGTTTCCAAAATAGCTTCAATTCCCCTAGCCTCTTCCTGTAGTTTTTCAAGCTCTGACTGCCGAAATTCCTTAAGCTTAGTATATGTTTGTACTGTAGAAAGTTGTAGCTCTACTTCCAGTCTTTCCTTTTCTGCTGAAAGCTCGCGATGCTTGAGCACCTTATCTAGCTGAATCTTTCTAGAGTTATATAGCTTCTCTGCTTCTTTCAGTAGCAAAGACACCTGCGCCATATTTTCATCAGTTTTCTGAAGCTTCCTTGCTGCGTCTTCACTCTGTTGCTTAAATCGACTGATTCCTGATGCCTCTTCAAATATGTAGCGTCTATCTTCCGGTTTCATCAACAAAATCTGGTCGATTTTTCCCTGCTCCAAAATACTATACGCAGCCTTACCTACTCCAGTATCCATAAAAAGCTCTTTTATATTTCGAAGCAGAACTTTTTCTCTGTTGATATAGTACTCGTTATCTCCATTACGAAATGCGCGGCGTTTTATCTCTACCTCTGTGGCATTGATATTTAGGATGCCCTGTTCGTTGTTAAGTGTCAGAATTACTTCGCACATCGGCATTGGTCGACGTTTGTCGGTGCCGTTGAAGATGACGTCTTCACGTTTGCTTGCGCGAATCGAGCTTAGTGCCTGCGTACCCAAAACCCACTTCACGGAGTCTACAACGTTGCTCTTACCGCTACCGTTTGGGCCTAATAGTGATGTAATTCCATCAGAGAATTCAAATTTTGTTCTGTCCGCAAAAGATTTGAAGCCGTAAAGCTCAACCGATTTTAAAAACATACTCAGAGAATACCATTTATTGCGTGTAATTTCCACGCTTTTGCGCTATTCTTACCCCATGCAAAAGCAGCCAAACCTTTTTGATTTTACTTATGATGCCACACAATTTAACAGCTCCCCCACTACACTTATTGCTGGTGCAGACGAAGCAGGCCGTGGTCCCCTTGCTGGCCCAGTATGCGCCTCTGTTGTTGTCCTTCCACCTGATTTCCCTTTTGAAATTCTCAATGATTCCAAAAAGCTTTCCGAAAAAAAGCGCCTTTTTGCGGAGCCAATCATCAAAGAAAAATCCCTTGCGTGGGCTATTGCCTGGTCCACACCCAAGGAAATTGACCAAATTAACATCCTTCAGGCTTCTCTTCTTGCCATGAAGCGCGCCTATCTTCTAGTTCAGCAGCAACTTGCTAAATCTGGTAAGCATATAGATTTACTTCTTGTTGACGGCAATAAAACCCCTTCTGTTGACATTCCCTGTCAAGCTATTGTAAAAGGTGATTCAAAGGTTCATGAAATTATGGCTGCAAGCATCCTTGCCAAAACTGCCAGAGACCGCTTTATGCTAGCTGCCGCCAAGCGTTGGCCGGCCTATGGCTTTGATCGCCACAAGGGTTACCCCTCTTTAGCCCACAAGGCCGCTCTTCGTGCAAATGGCCCCTGCCCAATCCATCGCCTTTCTTTCAAGTACTAGCACTTTTGGTCTTTGTTATTGCTTCTTTAATGAAGCTAAGCCAAAATCTGAGTAATAAAATTATTGTTTGTCAGATTTTTTAGCGTTGATTTTCATATAATCAACTGATTTTTGGAACTCTCGGATAAATTGACCCATGTCTTCTGGATAGACAATGATGCTTTGACGAATGTATCGCCCCTCATCTTCGGTAACTTTGCTTTCGACTATGTTTAAGTACATGTCCCCTTTATAGTTTTCCTTGACGTTGAAGAAGTATGTTCTGTCTTTAGAAGTAAACCTTGTTGAAAAAACCTCTCCTCTCTGTCCCATAGTCATCCCCCGCTAGAAGTTGATTTATAAAATAAAAAACCACGCTTACGCGTGGCCATTAGCGCCCGACGGGAGTCGAACCCGCGTCTTCAGCTTGGAGGGCTGAGGTAATACCGTTATACCACAAGCGCGCATACGTTGGTATTTATAAACAAAAACCTTATTTCAGTCAATATGACATCGTAAAATATTTACATCGATGTCTACTACTCTATCCTCATATCCTAATGACCAAACATTAAATTTAGAGAAGCTGACCATGTTTTGTGCTTTTAACTACCGGTAGCTTTGCCGAAAATCGAATATTGCATTGCTCTATAATCCTAAGTTTGACAGCTTACTAATGAAAAACAGAAGATAATTCCTTTACAGATAT
>X301_European_Hare__coassemble_884_pt1 | contig 48989 bp, 38 predicted proteins | sample X301_European_Hare__metabat2_high_PE_015 | metagenome-assembled genome bin X301_European_Hare
TAATTGGGAAAAAATAAATTCCTTTTAAGTGGGAAAATATCACATCCCGTTTACACAGGCTTAGGTTTTTTACAACAATGTCTTGACTATTTACAGCATAAAGTGTAATTTGAGTTCTGTTCTAAAAACTTCGCGGCTATGGTGGAATTTGGTAGACACGCTAGCTTGAGGTGCTAGTGGGAGAAATCTTGTGCTGGTTCAAGTCCAGTTGGCCGCAAACCCCTCTTTATTGTGAAGAGGGGTTTTCTTTTCATATACGAATAAGTTATTTTTAATTACTCCGAATAATAGAGGGCAGATAAGGTAAAGTGTGCCATCGACAGTTATTATTACTTATCTTCGCCATATGCTTATTTAAAGAAGTATTTCAATTAAGTTTTAACACTTTTTGTTCATATTTTGACAAAAGGTGATAAAAATTATCACTTTTTGTGTTTTAAATTACATTTTGTGTAAAACTTAGCTCAAAAAAGGTACATAGACTGCTACCTGATACTGGAGCGAGCACTTGGGTTTTACACTTTCTGTTTGTATTTTGACAAAAGGTGATAAATATTATCACTTTTTGTGCTTTAAATTACATTTTGTGTAAAACTTAGCTAAAAAAAAGGTACATGGACTGCTACCTGAGACCGGAGTGCCCACTTGGGTTTTACACTTTCTGTTCATATTTTGACAAAAAGTGATAAAAATTATCACTTTTTGTGTTTTAAATTACATTTTGTGTAAAACTTAGCTCAAAAAATGCACATAGACTGCTATCTGGGACTGGAGCTGCCACTTGGGTTTTACACTTTCTGCTCGTATTTTGACAAAAAGTGATAAAAATTATCACTTTTTGTGTTTTAAATTACATTTTGTGTAAAATTAAAAAGTATGCGCGCTGGGGTTAGGAGATGCTAAAAGGCAATACCAGCGCCTAGGTCGATGAAGAGGCTTTTGGGGATAACATAGGTTAGACCAAGGTTGAAGTCTAGGAAGTTTGTTATGACGTTTAGACCAACTTGGAGGCCGAAATTCAAAAAGTTGTCTGTGGAAGGGTTTGACAATGGGACAACGGGGTCGAAGCCAGCGGTAAGCCAGGTGTTGGGCAGTATTTTGTAGGTTAAACCGAGTGGAATGCCCATGCTGGCAGTTTCGGAGGAACTGGCTTTGGTAATGTTATATAGGGAAAGGCCTTGATATAGGCCGATGTGGTTTTTTCTTGACCATAGGTAGGTTAGTTGCATGCGGTCTCGGGCTATTGAATGGGTGAAAATGATTGAGTGGCGGTCGCGGGGTTTGTCGGACCAAGGATGGAGGAGGGAGTAGCGGTCGCTGCGGGAGAAGATGAAGTCGTAGGTGGTGCCGTCGGTGTTGGTAAGGGTGAGTTTGTACTCGGGGCTGGAACCGGCGGGGATGTAGACGTTGCCGATGTAACTGCTACGAGGCGCGACGTCAGAGGAAAAGAGGAGGGAGGATTGAAGGTTGTCCAGCGTGAGGCGGTTGTTTGCGACGATGCTGTCCATGTAGGCTGAGGTTGCTAGAATGGTGGAGTATGTTAGGCTGGGGTGAAAGTGGTAGGTTTGGACGTAGGTGGGGCCGGAAGGGGTTGAGACGATGGTGGTGGAGATTGAGCCTTGGGCCGAATTTAACATGGACATAACACCGATGACAGCGGTCAGGCCCTCCCCTGCCGTTATCTGGTTGTAAATTTCTTGGTAGTATTGATTTGCGTTCCACTGGCCAAGATATGTCCAGTTATCAGTTTCGTAGTTTCCGACAAAAATGTCGATGGAGGAGTCTGAGAAGTGGAAGTTTTCGTTGGTGCCGTTTGCTATACCTATGGATATTTGGACTTGTTCGCCGTCATATGTGGGTTGAGCATAGGCCATGTATTCTATACCGGAGTCAGTGGTGGCTACCTGATAGGTTTTGCCACGGTCTTGGATTTGGGAAACTTGTTCAGTATCAACGGAGGTTAAATAGTAACTTGCTGTTGAGCAAGAGGTTATAAATAGAAGTGAAATGCAAATAATTGTGAGTTTAAAAAGTGTTTTTTTAGGCATTGATCTTCCTCCTTGAGAAAATTATAGATTCTAAGTTTGCTAGAAGTCAAAGAGAACTGGAAAGATAGTATGGTGTGACGAGCGTTGAATTTTTGGGTGTAAAACTGTAAGATAGCGGCGATGAAATGGGTCAAAATTGTTTTGGTTGTTCTTATTGTTCTTTCTATTTTGTTTATTTGGGGAAATAGTACCCTTAGTATGAGGGATTCAGGACGTGAGAGCGAGTGGTTTAGAGTTTATGTCAATAGGATTCTGAGGTTTTTGCACCTTTCAGAGATAAGTAGCTACGCAATTAGAAAGTTAGCTCATGTTACGGAGTTTACTGTACTTTCTGTGCTACTAACGCTCTTTTGGAGGCATCGGCCTGGCATTGATATTTTGTGTGGTTTTATTGCTGCGTTTTTGGATGAGAGCATTCAGATGTTTTCAAAACGTGGGGCTTTAATATCGGATGTTTGGGTTGATCTTATTGGTATTACGATTGGGTTTGTGGTGGGAAGGCTTATTCTGTTAATTTATAATCATTTTAGAAAAAAGAGGGATTTTTAGTATGGCGAATATGGTTAGACTTGCACAAGATTGCGATATTCCGGCAATTCATCAGTTACTGAAGCAGGTGAACAAGGTTCACTATGATGGTAGACCGGATCTGTTCAAATTGGCTACAAAATACACAGATACTGAACTTAAGGCTATCATTTCGAATAAGAACACTCCTGTGTTTGTTTGTGTAAACGAGGAGGGAAAGGTTTTGGGGCATGGTTTTTGCGTGCTGCAAAGGCCGGAGAATACCCAACTGATGGCTGATATTCTGACCCTGTATATTGATGATATTTGTGTGGACCAGGCGGCTAGGGGTCAGCATGTGGGTACCGCTATTTATGAGCATATTTTGGAATTTGCAAGAGACTGTGGGTGCTACAATGTGACGTTAAATGTTTGGTCTTGCAATCCTGGAGCGATGAAGTTCTATGAGAAGCTAGGGCTTGTGCCCTATAAGGTGGGGATGGAAAAGATTCTTTAAAAAACGATGGCCTTTTTTGCTATATTGCGTTTAAATTTTCATCCAACCAGGTGCTTTTGGGCGTTAAATGCGCGGTGAAGAGGCGGGAGTTGTCGCGGGAGTGTGCAGCCTGGTGGAATTTGAAAAGCGCCTGGTTGTCTGAGATAGTACCAAGGATCTCGATTTTGCCACGGGGGTGGCTCATGGCGTAGCGAACCCCTTTGCCAATGCCGTTTTGCATGTTTTTGGCGTGGTCGACGATACGAATTCCGTCTAGGAGAGGGACTTGAAAGCGCTCGCGGACACCGGTGACGGGGCGGCATTGGAAGATGTAGTACGGAACGACGCCGATTTTGGTCAGGCCGCTTAGTAGGGAGCCGAGGATGGTGGGGCGGTCATTGACGCCGCGGAGGAGAACGGTTTGGTTTCGAACTTGGACACCAATTTCGATGAATGATTTGACGGCAGTGATGGCCTGCGGTGTGAGCTCGCGCGGGTGATTAAATTGTGTTACTAGATAGATTTGCTTGGTGTGAATGTAATTTTTGAAGATTGAGATTAGTTCTTGGTCGATGCGTTCTGGGAAAACGACGGGGACGCGGGTGCCGAAACGGATGAGGTCGAGGCTATCTAGGGCGCTGAATTCTTGGAGGTAGCGGTCGATGATTTGGTTGGGGAGCATTAGCGAGTCACCGCCAGAGATTAGGACGTTAGTTATTTCAGGATGTCGTTTTACGTAGTCGACGGCCTGGTCTAGTTGGTGGGCCATTTCTTCTGTGGTAAGCCCAACCATACGTTTTCGGAAGCAGTGACGGCAGTACATGGCACAGATGTTTGTCGAGAGAATCAAGGCGGTTTGGCGATATTTGTGCTGGAGGCCATGTTGTTTCGTGTTTTTTTGCTCACCGCTTGTGTCGAAGGAGCCGCTTTGGCTGAGTTCTGCTACAGAGGGGATGCACATACGGGCGATTGGGTCATTGGGGTCATTTTTATCGATTAAATCTAGGTAGTACTGGGGAATGCGCATGGGATACAGGTCAGTTACTTGCTTGAGTTTATCAACATCTTTGATGCAGCTCATTGTAGGTAGAGAAGCAATTGAGGTAAAGGATTGGATGGAAGTTGATGGTTGTGTCATGGTAATTCTCCTTTTATCTTGTTTTGTTAATGTTTTGATATTTGTTTGCATGGTTTTGTAGGGTTTATTTTTTGTTGTGATGTTTTTGTTTGAATTTCTGTAGGTAAATATAGGATATTAGATATATTGATATTAATCAATAGTTGATTTTTATTTTTAATTGACAGAGTATTTGTGCAGTATTATTCTTAGTTTTGTTTGAATGGCTTTATTTCTAGTCTTCGATTTTGCTAGTCTTCGTTTGTAGACAGAGGTTTGTTATGTTTCCTTCAGAATCCGATTCGGAGTATCTGAGTATTTTATCAGTCTTTCCACAGTATTATAGTCTTGTGCTAACTGGTTCCAATATAAAAGAATATGATATTACAAGAATGCAGTTTATCATCATGCTTGCTTTAGCTAGGCACAAAATGCTTATAATGAGCAAAATTGCTGATATTCTATCAAGTTCCAGAGAACAAACAACGAGGGCTGTTGAGCATTTATTTCAAGAAGGTTATGTTGAAAGACTTCCGGATTCGTTAAATCGAACCCATGTTCTTATCCAACTTACAGATAAAGGAAAATCTGTAGTTGAAAAATGCCGAAGTGATGTTGCTAACAAAATGAAAAGTTTGCTTGAAGGTAAGCTTTCAAAGACCGAGTTGGATGAACTCAACTTCCATGTATCTGAAATTGTAAAACTACTGGATAAGGTGATGTAGTTTTTCTAAGGTCAACATATTTGGATTACTCAAATGTAGCTTCATTGCTCTTTTTATTCTTACAAAAATTTTTTTAAAACTTCTACACTAAGGTAAACTAATTAAAGCACAATCGATTATGGATAGATGCTTTCATAGCCCAAATCAGTCAAAACAGGTCATTTCATATGCTTTGCTTCAGATCATTAACCAATTCACAACCAATTGCACTGAAAATAAGATGCCTTTAGTGCAGAAATATGATTAATGGCTTTCCTAGAAGAAATTCAGTTATGCGCTGGGGAAGTACTTGTGGCGGTAAGATTGGTAGGCTTGGATAAAATCTTGATTGCCGTTTTTGATTAGGCGGAGATTTTCGTGAATATTCATGTTGTGGTCTAAGGTATCAAGCACGCAACCTGAGATGTTGGAACAATGGTCGGAAGTACGCTCTAAGTTGGTTAGAAGGTCGGACCAAACGAAACCGGCAATGACAGAGCACTCGCCCTTTTGGAGGCGAAGAATGTGGTTGGTTCGAAGGCTTTCTTTTAGGGCATCAATGACCTGCTCCAAAGGTTCGGTTAGGCGGGCGGCGGAGATGTCCATTTCGGTGAATGCGCGTAGGGACAGGTCCAGAATTTCGGAGACTGCGTCGGTCAGGCGAGTGTACTCAGCGATGGCCTGAGACGTGAAGTTGATGCGTTTTTCTTGCATCTCCTCTGCGGATTCGGCTATGTTTACGGCGTGGTCCGCAATTCGTTCGTAGTCACCGACGACCTTCATGTAGGCCGTGGCCTTGACACTTTCCTCGTCCGATAATTGCCCCGAAGAGAGCTTAAGTAGGTATGTGCTAATTACGTCCTCCAGGCGGTCCGTTTGGCCCTCTTGCTTGCGAATCTGGTCAATCGACGCTTGGTCGAATTTAAGCACGCACGCCATGCTGGAGCGTAGCGCCACAATCGCCAAATTGGCCATTCTGGTCAGCACGACCTTGCATTGCTCCAACGCAAGGGACGGACTTGCCAAAAGGCGCTCGTCCAGTTCCGTCGGCTTCTCGATGACCTCCGAATCTGGGATGATTTTCCTCACCAGGCTCTCCAGCACACCGCTCATCGGCAGTATCAGCAACATGCACAGGACATTGAACACCGTATGGGCCACCGCAATCCCCATATAGCTTGCCGGTTCTGTCAAAATCAAGGGCGAGACCGTTGCCTTCACCACGCTAAATACGCTTAGCCAAACTGCAGTTCCAATTACATTGAATAGGAGGTGCACCAGGGCAGCCCTTCTTGCATTTTTTCCAGTTCCCACCGAGGAAATCAGCGCCGTCACGCATGTCCCAATGTTCTGCCCCATTATAATCGGAATTGCAGCAGCATAAGTTACCGCCCCAGTTGACGCAAGTGCCTGCAGTATTCCAACAGACGCCGAACTTGACTGTATTATTGCCGTCAAAATTGCACCCGCGACCACTCCCAAAATTGGGTTACTAAAGGCCAAAAATAGTTGCTGAAATTCTGGCACATTCCTCAGCCCAGACACCGAGTCCGTCATTGTCTGCATTCCAAACATCAGTGTTGAAAACCCTAGCAGTATCATCCCAGTATCTTTTTTCTTGCCATTTTTAGCCATCATAAATAGCACAATTCCAACAAGCGCCAGTATTGGTGTAAACGACGATGGTTTTAGCAAATTAACAAATATATTTTGCCCCTCAATCCCTGCAAGGCTCAGTATCCAAGCTGTCACCGTTGTTCCAATGTTTGCCCCCATTATCACGTTTATTGCTTGCTTAAGAGTCATCAATCCAGAGTTTACAAAACCAACCACCATAACTGTAGTCGCCGAAGAGCTTTGTATTATCGCAGTCACTCCCAACCCCGTCAGTAGCCCAGCCACTTTATTTGTTGTCAGCTTCCCCAGTAGCGCCTTCAGACTATTCCCTGCCCTTCTCTCAAGCGCCTGCCCCATAAGTGTCATTCCAAATAGAAAAAGGCACAACCCACCAATTAAGTCCAGTATTTCAAATATTCCCATAACACGCTCCAGTTATTTTTGTGTTGCGATATCTAAGTTTTTGCCGAACTTAGTTTGCTGCACGAACATCAAACCTTTGCATGGGCAATGTAAAATTTCTGTAAAATAAGGGTTAGACTAACTGCTGCTCGTTGATAATGAGTTTGAATTCAAGTCCAAGAGTTTTTGCGGCGGAGCGACAAAGTTGCATACGGTTAAGAAAGATCTCGAAATAGTCCATGACGGAGCCATAGTGGGTGTCGATGGAGAGTTTGAGTTTGATGATGGTGTGGGATTCGTTGATTTTGAGGTCAGATTTTGTGACGGAATAGTTGACGCGGTCGTGGATGTCGAAGGTGTTGGGGTCCTTGTTGGTGACACGGTTGCGCCGAACGTCGCTTTTGTCGGCAAGGATGAGGGCGGCTGCAAGAGGACTGACGGGGACGCCGGTGCCTTCGTCGTGGTTTCCGATTGCGCTGATGACTTGACCGATTTCTTCGGGCGGGAAGTTTAGATGGTCGAGGATGCGGAAGGCCATGATGGCGCCAGATTGGCTGTGGTCGACGCGGTTGACAAGGTTGCCGATATCGTGGAGGTAACCGGCGATTTTTGCAATTTCGATGGTACGATTGGGATAACCAAGGGTGGATAGAATGTAGCCAGCGCGCTCGGAAACAGTGCAGACGTGGGCAAAACCGTGCTCGGTGAAGCCCTGTACGGACAGGCAGTTATTGGCCTGACGGATGTAGGTGTTAATTTCTTCGTTTTTCTTTATTTCTTCGTATGTCATATTCGAGCCCGAAATTATATAGAGTTTTACTTTTTGTGGCCAGCGGTTCAGTGGTTGTGTGATGTAAATAATAGTTACGTATTGCAATACACGCCATCATAAAATTGTAAAATCAGTATCATATTTTATTGAGTTTATTATGTTTCTAGTGAAATATTATAAGTAAGTTCATGTAGACACAAGCAAGAATAGGTGCAACTTTGGAAAGCTTGCAAGTCAGTGCTACAAGCTGGTCCTACAAGTTGGGCCTACAGGTTGGGCCTACAGTTTGTGCCTACAGTTTGTGCCTACAAGTGCTGATTGTGTTTGCAAGTAGGGGGGATATCATGTTCAGAAACTTAAGAAGAATAAAGCAACAACTTACACCACAAGAGTGTCACAAAATTTTAAAAGAAGAGCGGCGTGCAATTCTTGCAGTTCATGGTGATGATGGCTACCCCTATGCGATTCCTGTTAATTTTTTCTTTGACCAAGAAGAAAATAAAATATTTATCCACTGCTCCAAAGAGGGGCACAAGTTGGACGCGATAAGGAAAAACAGCAAAGTCTGCCTCACCCTTTATGACCAAGGCTATCAAAAGGATGACTGGTCATACTATGTTAAGAGCGTTGTTGTTTTTGGGCAAGCAACTGAGATGAACGATGGACCTGAAAAGTACAACAAGTGCAAAGCCCTAGGTGCCAAGTATATTCCTACCACAGAAGAACTTGAGCATGAGATGGACAAGGCATTTAGCAGAGTGAATATGCTTTGCATAACTATTGACCATATTAGTGGAAAATTAGTTCACGAAAAATAGATGAAACTTCGATGGCTATTACCTTAAAAACACACAATTTTGTGCTTCAGGTTTCATGTCACAGGTTTTACACGAGGCACACTCATCATTCACCCGTTCCTCACGTGCCTCTCACTCAGACTTGAACACTAGCATCTCAATCAGTCGATTTCGGAAAAAATCGAACGTGCACCCCACACTAACCCGCTCCTCCAAACTCCCCTCAAGCACAGAAATCTCCACCAGCGGCCGCGCGTACTTAGGAATCTTCCTCCGCACCGAGTCAAGCAGCGTCTCCCGAACCCATGCATTCCTAAGAAATGGTCCGTAAATCACTATCTTATCAGGAAAAATAATCCGAACCATGTTATCTAAAACATTCGACAAATGCTCAATTGCCACCCTAAATGGCTCACTCTCCCACAACTTGCACGAGGCAATCACCTCACTCCAAACCTCGTCATCCCGCCCTAGGGACCTACCAAGAATGCGCACAACCTCCGGCCCCAGCGCACGCCCGCCGCAAAATGCCTCCAGACAACCACGCTCCCCACAATCGCACAGACGAGCCGCCTCCGTCCGGTCCACCTTCACATGCCCAATTCCAAAAACACTCCCCCGCAACGACTTCGGAATTTCACCATTCAGACTAAAAGATGCACCAACCCCATACCCCCAATGAATCATCAACACGCTACAGGCCGAGGCCTCTGAATTCATTATATTCAAAGCTTTTAACTGAGAATCCACCAGTCTAATCAGCCTCACAGGAACACCAAAAAGTGAAGACAGTCCAGAAAAATCCAAGTCAACAATCCCGCCGAACCTCGAATTAAAACTCCACTTCATATTGTCCCAGTTCATCCCACCTGGCATCGAAATCCCAATCCCTAGTAAAGTTTGCTCCGCCGAAACATGAGCCTTAGCTTTTGTTAGGACCCTAATAACAGAATCCAAAAACTCCTCATTCCCATAGTTTTCTGGAATTGACTCCGTATCCTTCCACAAAATAGTCCCGCCCATATTGACCAGGTCCGCCATCATCTTTCCGGCCAAAACCCATACAGTAATCACAACAAACCTATTCGGATTTGGCATCAACATAACCTCTGGTCGTCCCCTCCCCTCAGGCTTAACATTGCTATTTTCAACAATCAATTTCTCATCAATCAATTGCTGAACAGCCTCTGAGACATTATTCGGTCTAAGATGCAACCTTTCGTTTAACCTTTTTCGTGAAGTTTCCCCATCCGCAACGACCATTTCATAAAGCTTCGCCTTCTCTACATCCCTAGACCTAAATCCATGATTGATATAGTACTCAGATACCTTATAATCCATAGCGCCTCTCACAATTCGGATTGTATCATAAATCTTGGTATTGTATAGACAAAAACCCCTGTTTCCAACACAAATTTTAAATGTTTTTTCCACCCCTCTTGGAACAATTTGACAATAAGAGTATCATTGTCAGAAACAAAGCCTTTTTCAGGCCCAAGGCAGGCCTTTCTAAGGCAAAATCAGGCCTTAAATAGACCAAACAACTTAGGCCCAAAGGGTCCAAACTCAGAGGTGGAAACATGAAAGAAATGAGCAGACGCAACCAGTACTTCACAGACTCGGTCATCCGACGCATGACACGAATCGCAATCGCAAACAATGCCATCAACCTTGCTCAGGGCTTTCCCGACTTCGATCCACCTAAACCCATGACCGACCGCCTAGCCGAAGTCAGCAAAACCGGCCCTCACCAGTACCCCATCACCATGGGCGCCCCAAACTTTCGCCAAGCACTAGCTCGCAAAAGCCAACACTTCATGGGACTACCCATAAACCCCGACACCGACATCGTCGTCACCATCGGCTCCACGGAAGCCATGGTCGATACCCTCTTCGCCCTGACCAACCCAGGCGACAAAATCATCCTATTTTCACCATACTTTGAAAATTATCGCGCCCAAGCAATCATGGCCGACTGCGAAACCATCTTCGTCCCCCTCAACCCACCCACATTCAATTTCGACCCCCAAGTCCTCGAAGATGCCTTCAAGACCCCTGGCGTCAAGGCCATCCTCGTCTGCAACCCATCCAATCCAAGCGGCAAAGTCTTCACCTATGACGAACTCAAATTCATCGCCGACCTCTGCATCAAATACGACGTCTACGCCATCATGGACGAGGTCTATGAGCACATCATCTACGAAGGCCATAAACATGTTTACATGAATACCCTCCCCGGAATGTGGGAACGCACCGTTAGTTGCTCCAGTCTTTCGAAGACCTATTCCGTAACAGGTTGGCGCCTAGGCTACGCCATAGCACCACAGCCAATCATGGAGCGCATCAAGCAGTACCATGACTTCAACGCAGTTGGTGCCCCATCCCCCCTGATGGAGGCCGCTGTCGTGGGTCTTGAATTCCCCGATAGCTACTACGTAGATTTTGCCGCCCACTATGCCCACATGAAGAAAATCTTCACCGACGGCCTCAAAACCATTGGCATTCCCTACACCGACCCTCAGGGCGCCTACTTCGTCCTAGCCAACATTGGCCCATACCTTAAAAAAGGCCAATCCGACGTCGACTTCTGCGTCCAAATGACCGAAAAAGTGGGTGTCGCCGCGGTCCCAGGCTCCTCCTTCTTCCGCGAAAACGTCAACGACATCATCCGCCTCCACTTCGCCAAAAAAGACGAAACCCTCTACGCCGCCCTAGACCGCCTCTCCACTCTCAAGCAAAAACTCTCCTAGTCCCCCATCCTCCCTCAAAACTCTATACCCTAGACTAGACTCATAATTGCATGCCTTTTGACTAGTCCCAATCGCAAGCGTGGGTAAAACCCACGTAAATGTTTCCTACAGAGCAAAAGCGGGGGTGAAACCCACGCAAATGTTTCCTACAGCGCAAAAGCGTGGGTGAAACTCACGCAAATGTTTTCTACAGAGCAAAAGCGGGGGTGAAGCCCACGCAAATGTTTTCTGTAGAGCAAAAGCGTGGGTGAAACCCACGCAAATGTTTTCTACAGAGCAAAAGCGGGGGTGAAGCCCACGCAAATGTCACGCTAGAGTCAAAACATTACACTTTGTCACACCTACCACACCCCCAAAATTAAAAAGTGAATCTCTTCGAGGGCTAAGTAGCTATAAGGCCCATTTAACGGAGTCTTTGTGAGTGAGGGGCGTGGCGGTGACGCTCTGAGTAAGTAGATGTGGCAGGTGTGGCGGGCGCTAGGCTAGAGACGAGCGACGCCAGTTGCTCGAGCTGCTGCGGCGACGGCCGCGGAGACGGCGGGGGCGACGCGGGGGTCGAAGGCCTTGGGGATGATGTAGTCGGCACTGAGCTCTGCGTCACTGACTAGGGAAGCTAGAGCGTGGGCGGCAGCAACTTTCATTTCCTCGTTAATTTCGGTGGCGCGAACATCGAAGGTGCCGCGGAAAATTCCGGGGAAGGCTAGGACGTTGTTGATTTGATTGGGGTAATCGCTTCTGCCGGTTGAAATTACCTTAGCACCGCCGGCTTTAGCGTCCTCTGGAAAAATTTCTGGAGTGGGGTTGGCGCATGCAAAGATGATGGCGTCCTTATTCATGGTTTTAACCATTTCTGTTGTAACTTGGCCAGGGGCTGAGACACCGATAAAGACATCTGCTCCGACTAGAGCATCAGCAAGGGAGCCAGGTTTTCTATCGAGGTTGGTGAATTCAGCGACCTCGGCCTTGATCCAGTTGAGGCCTTCGCGGCCTTTGTAGATGGCGCCTTTTCGGTCGCACATTGTGATGTGTTTGTAGCCGGCCGAGAGGAGGAGCTTGACTATTGCGATGGCTGCTGCGCCGGCGCCTGAGGTGACAATTTTGACGTCTTCTTTGCGTTTGCCGACGACTTTGAGTGCGTTGGTTAGGCCGGCCAGTGTGATGACGGCGGTGCCGTGTTGGTCGTCGTGGAAGATTGGGATGTCGCAACGCTCTTTGAGTTTGCGTTCGATTTCGAAACAGCGCGGGGCCGAGATGTCCTCAAGGTTGATGCCGCCGAAGGACCCCGAGATGTTGTAGACGGTCTCGACGAATTGGTCGACGTCCTTGGTCTTAACGCACAGTGGGAAGGCGTCGACGTTTCCAAACGACTTAAACAGGACGCATTTTCCCTCCATGACAGGCATTCCAGCTTCGGGGCCAATATCCCCAAGGCCGAGCACAGCTGTTCCATCTGTTATTACTGCGCATAGGTTCCATCTTCTGGTTAAGTCGTAGCTTTTGTTTATGTCTTTTTGTATTTCAAGGCAGGGCTGCGCTACTCCAGGTGTATAAGCCAGCGATAGGTCTTGGGAATTCGATACGGGTACTGTCGAAACAACTTCGATTTTGCCCTTCCACTGTTGGTGCTTCTCTAGCGATGCTTTTGCGTAATCCATAGTTACCTCTTTTGTTTTTTTTGTTTGTTTAAGTTGGCTCTTTGTATTTGCAATGTGCATATTGCACTCATTGGGATAAATGTGTGCAAGGGGGTTTATTACGTTGGTAGCCTACTATGATAATGATATTTGTCCTTTGCCGTTGTTGCAAGTGTTTTATTTCGTTTTTTGATGTATTCTTGAATATTTTTTGAACTATTTGTTCTTTTTGCGTGTAAATCATTCAAAAAACGTTCATTCATTGGAAATTGCTCTATGTGTGATGAGGTGCACTTTTATGTGGCATCTTGTATGTTTGGTGTACAACTTCAAAAGTGCATCCGCTTTATCCCTTAAGCTTGACTTGATTGGAATTACCGAGCTGAATTTGCTGAGATAAGTTCGCTATGTTGAGTTTGGTGGCCTGGGTGTCTTCATAGGTAAATTTAGGTTTATCTTGTACGATAAAGGCTGCTGAAATAGCTCAAAACTGGAGAGTTAGACAATCTAGGGACTAGACTTTGGTGCAACTCCAGCCATTGATGGCCTGTTTGCCTAGAGACATCATTAGCGAAATACTATTTAAGGGAAACACCGGTCGGTTCTTAGTCTTCCATGAAGTGTGGGCGCATTCCGTGGCGCATCCATAACGCAAGTAAGGAAAAAAGCCACATGCTATCAAAGAAGCAGGCAAGATACCACGGAAAGGCCCTCCAAAAGGCCATTAACTGAGAATCACCCTTGCAGAATGCGCGTCCAAACCTTTAGAACAGCGACTTGGGTCTTGCCGTCTGGAACTTCGCCCTTCTGAATCATATCAACAAAAGCCTTTAAGTCCAGGAACTTAACATTGATACTTTCACCCTCGTCAAGATGACGCTGACCAAATGAAAGACCAGTTGCCCAGTAGAGGTGAATCACCTCGGTGGAGTACGCGCATGTCGGATAGAATGGTCCAAGATAGGTGTAGTTTTTCGCAGTAATTCCTGTCTCCTCTTGAAGTTCCCTCTTGGCAGCATCAAGCGGATCCTCAGAAGGTGAGTCTAACTTCCCCGCCGGAATCTCTACCAAGTCACGCCCAAATGGGTAACGAAATTGCCTCTCTACAACCACACGATTCTGATCGTCTGTTGCCACAATCGCCACGGCGCCCTGGTGTCGAATATACTCGCGCGATGTTCGGTGACCATTCGGCAACACAACGTTGTCCTTGAAAACGTGCAAAAGCCGCCCATCGTACACATTTGTCGAGTCCACTTGCTTCTCTGCCAGCGGCATTTCCTCAAAAAATTTATCCATAATTTCAACTCCACTAACAAGTTACGCCAATGCACCGTGCAAAGGACCACACGAAGTCGCATCACGCACAAACACAAATTTAAACAATTGCGCTTTCTTCTTCAAGGCCGCAATAGCATCCCACCAACCAAAATCGGCTCAATCACCGCACGAAAATACTCGTCCAGCTCCTCCGGCCGTTGCTTCATTCGACCTCGAATCCACCACATCACCATCTCAACAAAGCTCCCCGAAATATGATTCACCAAAAAATCCCGAGGCATCTGAGTCCTGCTTTTCCAGTTATGATTGTCTAAGTAACTTTCAACCAAATCGTTAAGACTGTTCTTAAAATATCGCAAAAACAAATCACTGCTTTCGCATGACAATAGTTCAATAATGTTGTTTTCATCCTCCTGTAAATGCTGTAGTAAATGACAAAAAATAGACTCTGGAGCGTTTTTGTCCGAATATAGCCCGTGAGTATGACTTGCATCTGAAGCACTACTGATAATGTGCCCAAACAACTCTTCACACAAAATTTCTAATAAGTCGTCTTTAGTCTCAAAGTGATCATAAAAAGTCGTCCGGCCAACATTCGCTTCATCAATAATGTCCTGTACAGTTATTTTGTTATAATTTTTTCGTGATAAAAGGGCCCTAAAGGCATCTAAAATTGCTATCCTTGTCTTCTGCTGTCTTCTGTCCATCTCAAGTTTTCCCGCACAAATTCAATAAAATGTTCAATAACAAACACAAAAGCAAAACTATCCATTGAAATCTGAATGCCTTGCTCTACAATACGCACAAAATAAAAGAAAACGAACAAAGTGTTTGTTAACAAATATATTGTACGGCAATACTGCATCACTCGCAAGTGCCATCCATGCACCAATGCGCAAAATGGCACTAACCTAATGCACTGCAATAAGCGCATGCGGCCGAAAACAAAATTTGTAAGGAAGCAAAAAGATGTTAAAGAAAATAAATGATTTTTTGGCAGGACTACCGATGACAATTGTGGCAGGAGCATTTTTGCTACTTGACTTGGTGCCACACTTGATGAAGGTAAGCCTTCCCTTTTTGCCATTTGACCCAGCTTGGGTAACAATCATAATTAGTGGAATTCCCCTACTCTATTTAGCAATTTGGCGATTAATTCATAACCCAGGAATTAGCAAAATGTCATCAGCATTGCTTATTTGCATAGCAATGTTTGCGGCCATTGCAATTGGAGATTTATTTGCAGCAGGAGAGGTTGTGTTCATTATGGCAATCGGAGCGCTGTTGGAGGATGCAACAACAAATAAAGCAAAAAAGGGACTAAAAAAGCTAATTAGCTTAGCGCCCACCATGGGACGCCGCCTAAAAGACGGACAAGAAGAAATGATTAAAGCAGAAGACATTAGACAGGGCGATATTCTTCGAATCCTCCCTGGCGAGGCCATCCCTGTGGACGGCGAAATAGTTTTCGGGGAAACCTCGGTCGACCAGTCAATCATAACTGGCGAATCCCTACCTGTTGACAAGAGCGTGGGACAGGAAGTCTTTTGTGGCACAATAAATAGGTTCGGTTCAATTGACATCCGCGCTACAAAAGTCGGCCAAGACAGTTCCCTGCAACACCTAATTCGCATGGTTCAGGATGCAGAAAAAAAGCAGGCGCCCATGCAGCGCCTTGCCGACAAGGCTGCAAGTTATTTAGTTCCCGTCGCACTGCTAATTGCTGTTTTAGCCTACATTTTCACCCACAACATCATCACTCTGGTCACCGTACTAGTCGTCTTCTGCCCCTGCGCGCTAGTCCTTGCCACGCCCACCGCAATCATGGCCGCAATCGGACAGGCCACCAAGCACGGGGTCATCATCAAATCAGGCGAGGCCCTTGAGAACATGGGTCGTGTAGACACAATCACATTTGATAAGACTGGCACCCTCACCTTTGGTCGCATGGACGTAAGTGACATTCTTTCCTTTGATTCGGCTTTATCAGAGTCAGAGTTACTTACCCTAGTAGCATCTGCTGAGTCCAAAAGCGAGCACCCTTTGGGCAAAGCAATTGTAGAATGTGCAAGAAACAAGGGCTTGACGCTTGAGGACCCAACTGCCTTTAAAATGGTCTCTGGCAAGGGCATTTTTACAACTGTTACCAACATCAATTTGTTCTGTGGTAACGAAAAATACATATCTGAAAATGACATTGAAATAACAAACAATGTCCAAGTAGCGCTTGGGAAGCTTCAAAGCCAGGGCAAGGCGTCAATTATTATCGCTAATAGCACTAAATGTCTTGGTGTTATTGCACTTTCTGATGTCTTACGTCCAGAAGCACGAAGCATAAGGGCTCGGCTTGATGGTATGGGAGCAAATGTGGTGTTATTGACGGGCGACCATCGAAAGACCGCGGAATATTTCGCGGAGCAGGTTGGAATAACGGATTTCCGTGCAGACTTGTTGCCTGAGGAAAAGGTCAGCGTGATTGAAAATCTACGGGCCGAGGGGCGCGTAGTTTGCATGGTCGGCGATGGGGTCAACGATGCGCCGGCGCTAAAAACGGCCGATGTTGGGGTTGCGATGGGCTGCATGGGTAGCGACATTGCAATAGAGGCGGCCGACGTTGCCTTAATGAGCGACGATATCTCGCTAATTCCTTACCTCAAAAAGCTTTCTAATGCAACAGTAAAAACGATTAAGCTAAGCATTACCCTTTCAATGTGCATCAATTTCGTCGCCATTGCACTTTCTCTGCTTGGCCTTTTGACGCCCACCACAGGAGCCATTGTTCACAATGCTGGCTCTTGCCTTGTAGTCCTCATTGCTGCACTCCTCTATGACCGCAAGTTCGATTAATCTCAAATCTTGGTTCTACATGGGTTACTCAAGATCTGTTTTGGTTTTCAAAACAGGCCTTACGCTGACTTTGAAAAATCGAAATATCATATAGCTCAATAACATCAGACAAACCAAGCATCAGAAACGTTCTAAGCATGTTTAGCTGAAAATTGGCGCAATCACTTTTTTGTTGGATTGGTGATTCCTAACAGGAGGTCCTTTTTTACCAGATGTCTGGATGGGCCTGTGTCTGCACTTTATAAGCGTAAGGTTGACTTAACAAAAGCAAGTCTTTACAGTGAGGTTGAAAGCTGGACACTCTTGCCAAAATGGTCCCATATGGGGCCGATACTACCATCGCGGAGATAGAAGAGGAGGCCAAAGCAGGGTTTGTGGTAAAGGTCCTCTGCAACTTTCACATAAGAAAGAACTTGAAGCTTGTGCTTCTCGGGGTCTCTTAGTACATCAGTCTTGTAGTCAATAACAAGGTTATAGGTCTTCCCCATAACAAGAAGGTCAATGACCCCTTCTATCGCAACATCTGGAAGCTCTTCCATATTGGTATAGAAGCGAAGCTCTTCTAAAGTGGGGTTGCCTAAAATGAGAGTTTTATACAAAGGACTTTCCAAGAAAGTGTTGGCAAAGGCCTTTGCCTGAGAGAGAAGCTTCTGATTTTCTGATTCACTTTCGCAAATTGTGCACTGAATATCATCTGCAGAGCCATTTCTTAGTGTTTCCTCTAGAACTTGGTGGCATAAAGTGCCAAACTCATCTTGTAGCGACTTTTCTGAAATCAAGTTATCAACATCATATAGCTTTGTAAGCGTAGCTTTGTTTGAAACAACATCACTAAATATTTCGTCAATGCCAAGGACAACCTCTTCACTGGAAATGGGTGAGGAGGTAAGGCGCTCTAGGGCCGTGACAGAGAGTCGGTGACGCTTAACGGCAAAGTCACTGAAGGCAGGAGGGAAGGTAAAAGTGCGGATAACACTTCGGGAGCCAAAGTCTCGAGGAGTTTGAGATATGTCACAAATCTCAACATCTGGGTTTTCACTGGTGCAGTTTTCTAGGTCCGCGCCAATGGCCTGTGCATACCAATTGAGGACCCTTTCGGACTTAACTTCTCCACTGGAGAGTACCTTGTAACCACCAATCAAAATAAGGTGGTCCTTGGCACGGGTCATGGCCACGTACATCAGACGGCGAAGCTCAGCCTCCTCACGGTCCTTTCGGTCGTCATCCAGAATATTGTAAAGGGCCTTCTGCTCCGTCGAAATCAGGTTCCCCTGATACGAAAACACGTACGGCGCCGCGTCTCCACGCACACCAGTCCCAATTCCCACATAAAGCACAATTTTGAACTCAAGCCCCTTCGACTTGTGAATCGTCATAATCTGAACACCCGTCTTGTTCCCATGCAAGACCGAGGTCTCTGGCAACTTCTCACTCTGCCCGAGGTGATTTCTCAGAAATCTTACATAGTCAGTAAGGCTCTTATTTTCACTGTCATAAGAAATTGCATAAGAAAAAAGGTATTCAAAATGCTCCTGGAAAGTTTCACGGTCATCATTAGAACTTAGGTATGCTTTGTAACCGCCCTCTACCAGAATTAGCTCCAAAAGCTGTGAAATAGAAAGTCGAAAGGCATTTTGCTTAACCTTTTCCAAGAAGGTAAGGAAGAGTTGATAACGGTCAGCATCAAGTGGCAGAACCGGTAAGTTGCCAACAAATAGGTTCTGTAAACTCTGCTCACAAAGTCCGCAGAATGGGGATTTTAAAACAGCAATTAGGCTTCTGGTATCTTCTGGGTAAAGAATATAGTTAAGAAGGCAGTAGAAGTCACTTGCAACTGCCTCTAACATAAGAGACCTAGTTTCCACTATTTGGTACTCAATTCCTCTCCTCTTAAGTGCTTTCTCTATATTCATTTGATTACTGGCAGCACGGAACAAAATAGCTATATCTTCAGGTTTGGGCCTTTTGCCATCAACCAAAAAATCATCCGTGTTAAGAGCGCGGTAGCAGTAGTTGCCAATGGCCTCGGCCTCCAAAAGGTTGGAATTCATGTCAGGGTCTGGAATGTTGCCGCGGTTGTAGACGGCCAAGATGATGTGCGAATTGGTGTTGTCGGCGGGGCGGCCGGGTTGGATTTCTTCGTAGCGGGCGTAGTAAGCTTTGCCGGTGTCGATTAGGACTTTGTTGAAGACGTCGTTGAAGTGGCGAATTAATTTCTTTTGGCTTCGATAGTTAGTGTTCAAAGACAAGTCTAGGCCGTTTTGAGAGATGTCATTTTGGAGGTTGCGGAAAACCGAGACGTCGGCGCCGCGAAAACTGTAGATGGATTGTTTTTCGTCGCCAACGAAGAAGAGTTTTTCGCTTTCCAGGTCCTGAATTGTGGGGATTTGACCTGCCTGTCCGCGGATGCTATTTCTTTCAGAGAGAAGAAATAGCAGGTCTCGCTGGACGGAGTTGTTGTCCTGAAATTCGTCAATCATAATGAAGCGAAATTTTTCTTTGAAAACTTGGCGCAGGTCCAAATTTTTGCAAAGTATGTCCACGGCTAGGCTTTGAACGTCGTTGAATGTCAGAGCTCCAAGTCGTCTTTTTTCAGAGTTGAGCATGCTGACAAATTTTTGGACGGCTCTTTGCAAGATTGAAACTTTGACATCGGACTTGACCACGTTTTGAAGTAGTACAAAGTTTGAATTTTTTCCAATAATTGGGTTCAGTTCATTAGCAACTAAATCTTTTATGTCTTGGTCTTTTACACCAGTTAGTCTAAAATAATCGCCTTCTGCAAATGACTCATTTTCAAGGCAGAGTCTTAATCTTTGGTAGGTTTCCGCAAATTTTCCCTTAATTGGTAGATTTTCTAGTTCGTCGAATTTTTGGAAAAGAAAGTTGCGTCTATTTTGATATAAGAGCCTAAGACTTTCCATGAGAGAGGTTGTTATTTTTTCTGCATCATAGTCCTCTGTAATTGAGCTTTTTTCTGCAATTAAGTCAAAGAACGATTGCATAACACTATTGGGCATAAAGAGTTTTGAAAGTACTGCCCTTTCCTCAGCATTTTCATCATCAGCAATAAAGCGTTTTGCTAAGCGACTGGTCATTTCACTTAGGTCGTCATCACTTATGTTTGCGAAATCTCTGGCAATTCCATAAGAAGTGCAGTCACTTCTTACAATCTGAGCGCAAAAACTGTCTAAGGTTGATATGGTTGCATATCTAAAACTGTCCAAGCTTCCGCTAGGAAGACTATCTTTAGCTTTTAGAAGTCTGGTGTAAATCCTTTCCTTCATTTCAGTTGCAGCTTTTTTTGTGAAGGTTAGGGTCAAAATTTGCTCTGGTTTTACACCCTCTTCCATAACTAGTCTAAGAAAACGCCAAGATAGTACTGCGGTCTTACCTGCACCAGCCCCAGCTGAAACTACTGTATTTTTTGTGGATTCAATAACGGGTCTTTGCTCTGCATTGGGAACAAAACCCTCGGACTGCATTATTTGTTCAAAAGTCATTGTAGGTTGAACCTCCTTCTGCAGATAGACCGATTCAAGCAATACTTACACGAGTCATCGCTTGGAGTGGCCTTCCAGTTACCGCTTTGATAACCCTGTTTTAGTGTTTCTATATCTTGCTTCAGTTGCTGACTTTGTTCGTCCCAGTTTTCTGTTTTCTTAAACCAATAAAATTTTTTGTCCTTCATTGAATAAAAAAGACACTTCCCTACTTTGCCACTGCACCTAGGGTCTTCCTCATAAAGTTGCTTATAAAGAATAAGCTGGTAGGTTTCCTTGGCGTTAGATTTTTTATAATCAATTAGGTGTATTTCGTGGTTTTGGTCCATTATAACAGTGTCTATTCTTCCGATATAGGAAGGATTACTGTTCAAATTCAGCTCATTTTTCAGCGGAATAAATGGCCCTACAAGTGGATTGGTTTCTTTACCTCTTTCTACCTGTGGTCTTAGTAACCCATCTACTACCTGAAGTTCCCCCTCTAGAAAATTTCCTTTTATACATTCTTTTGTAAATTGGTCAAAGTTCCTGTCCTCTAAAAGTTTCTTGTCCATTATCTTTTCTATTTCTTCATGGTAGTCATCAATTGCATTTTCTGTCAGCACCTGGTTAAAGTGATTTGCCATAAACTTCTGAATAACGTTATGCAATAAATTTCCTATTTCTTTATCGTCCTGCTTCGCGGGTTCAAAATCGTCTGGGGCGTTGTTAAGTAGCTGCATTCCTAAAAATGTGCTGTATGGACACCCTACGTAACTATTAATTGATGTATATGAAAGACGTCCAACTTCCTTTGGAAGGCCCAACTCTCCTTTGGAAAGGTCTGCCCCATGTTCTGCTAATGCTGTTTGTTTAGCATATAGGTAACTGGTATAATCTGCTTTTTCTAACTGCTTCTCTGTTTTTTCTGCTACTTGTTGTTCCTTACTTACTTTTTGTACGCTGTTATTTAGGATAAAGAAAATGGGTGAGCTAGCAGAACCATCAAAACTTAATTCAGAGCCTGAAATGTATACGTTATCTCCACTTAAGCAGTAATATTGAATGAGCTTTTCTGTAACATCGAATGTAGTACGTGATGCAACTTCGTGGTCATTAAGAAACTCCAAAGAGTTTTCTACCATTTGGGAATTACTATCATTTAAACCTACAACAAAGTGGTATGGCACATAAAGCATCTGATCTTGCCCATAGTCGTAGACTCTTATTGCACTACCGTTTGTCTGAGGTACATAGGAGAGTGTGCAAACTTCATCCATAAAAATGGAGAATATGTCACGCATTGGAAGTGTCACTTCACTTAGTATTTTACCAAGGTTTGTTAGTTCCGACAAAATAAAGGAAAAAATGTTTTTATCTTGTTCTGTTGTTTGCTTAAACTCTTCGTTTCCAAATAGCGCTATGGTTAGGAGGTGTAGGTCTCTTATTAAGGATTCTGCATCACTTTCTTTTTTTATTGATGCAAGCTTACTTTTTAGGCCTTTATAAAAATCAATTAGCTCAAGCTTATCCTCCGTTTCTTGGTCTATTGTTGCTTGCCCACTTGTTGCTTGCTCGCTTGTTGCTTGCCCACTTGTTGCTTGCTCGCTTGTTGTTTGCTCGCCTGTGATGTATTCACTTAAGACGCGTGAGGCTTTTGCATTTGCTAAAGATGCATCTGACGCCAATGCTGACATTAGCATGTCATCTTTCATATTAAGATTTCCGCCCTGGATGTTTTTATCTATCATAAAGCGGATTAAGCGGCGGTTTATGTCCATATCTTTATATGGGAGTGCAGTGTTTAAAAGTAGTCCCTCTAGGCTGGGGAAATCTAAGTTTTGGTCAATACAGGCCTTAACTGACATTAGGTACCTTACTGGAACTGTGTCTGGAAGGTTTATACTTCGCATAAAGACAAGGGGAATGTTGTTCTCTAGTGCTTTTCTTTCAAGTCTTGGGCGGAGAGTGTTTAACGCAGCACAGGATATTATTATGTCTGATGTTGGAATTTTTTTTAGTTTAAGCTCATTTAGGCGCCCTATAAGGTCTATAATTTCGGCCTCTTCAGTGCTGTATTGCAGGTAAGTATGCTTGGGATTTTCCTCTAAACCTAGGTATTCTATGCCATCTATTGTTCCTAATTCGGATATCAACTTCTGCATTTGAATGTCCATGTCGTATCCAATCAACACATGCTGCAATTTGGGGCCTTTGTAATTGTCTATTGAGTGTTTTTCCCAACCTGGCTCAAAAAGGTTGTTTTTCATCAGATACTCAGTATATTTTTCCTCAAGTGTCTTCAGGTCATGGTATAGTTCTTTACTCTTAATACGAGTGCTTTCCATCTGGCTTAATGATGGAAGTATCTTTGTTAGAAATGGGATAAACCTGCTTTTGTAAGCTTGAAATTCGTCCTTGTACAGATAGTTTAAACCTGATTTTTTCTGTGACAGCAGGTCTGATACAAATGCTAGTCTATAGTATTTATTTGATGGCTTGCTAATGTGTACAGGAGCAAACATTGCCTTAAATACATCTAGTGCAATTGCCCTGTCTGCAAGGATACTTATCTTGCGCTCTCTGACATACAAGGAGAGGTAGTGCCTTGCTGTGGTCTCTGTTGAGAATACGAGTGTTGTTACTCCATCATCGAGGTATCTAAATATTTTTTGTTTTAAGCCCATGGGGAAAATATACTATATTTTTATCAGTTTGAGGATTTTATTTTTTTGGTCTCAAGGATCTTTACTTAGGTAAATGTGTGTAGTTCACATTATGATTTTGGTCTTGATGGGTTTGTAATCGGCAAATTACAGATTTCACCATGGCATCATGCTTTTTAATATAGTGCCACTTAGTAAGCAAAAAAACAAAATGTGTATTAGAATCTTAATACGCTCTACTGCAAAACTAATAAAAGCGAAAGACAATTTGGAAAGTATGCTTTGAGGGTTTTTCAGCTCTACTTTAAGTAAGAGGTACTTTAATTGTTGAATTTTCAAACCCTGGGCACAAGTAGATGTTCCATTTAGATTAATTTCCCTTCTAATGATGTATCTTAGTAATTCTTCTCAGTTTTGACACGATAATAGAAATTACACAAAAAAATATTAAAAAATATGTCCGTGCTTGGCGGACAGTTTGTACGCATAACTAAAACAAAATCCTAGACGCATTATGTTAAGGCGATTGAAGTTAAGTGTCGATGGAAATCTAGCAAAAAAGAGGCAATATGTAGGTTTGTATTAAGAGCATGAACAAAACATGGTAAATAATTAATAAATTTGCTGAGATTGGATTGAGGTATACTATTGCATAAGAATAGAAAAAAGTGATATTAACAAGTGAAATTTGAGTCAACGTGCGATTAATTGATTAGGTATCAATAAGATGTACGAACGGAAAATTCGTGATATTGATTGTGGGAAACCGCAGCATTACTAAACTGCAGAATAGTGAAACGCAAGGATTTTGGAGGCTACTTATGTATGATTATGACAAATTTATGGCAGAACTAGAGCGCAAAAACCCAGCACAGCCGGAGTTTATTCAGGCTGCAAGCGAAATTGTGGCATCTATTATTGATACTGTTAATGAAAATCCTATGTATCTTAAGAATAGGATTTTGGACAGGATTGTAGAGCCAAACAGAGTGGTCGAATTTAAAGTTGAGTGGGAGGATGATAACCACGATATTCAGGTAAACAGGGGCTATCGAGTACAGTTTAATAATGCAATAGGTCCATACAAAGGTGGACTGAGATTTCACTCGTCAGTCACTTTGGGGACATTGAAGTTTCTTGGGTTTGAGCAGACGTTTAAGAATTCTCTGACAACACTGCCAATGGGCGGCGGGAAAGGTGGCTCAGATTTCTCGCCGAAAGGCAAGTCGGATGATGAGATTATGCGGTTTTGCAAGGCCTTTATGACCGAGTTGTATAAGCACATTGGGCCCAATGTGGACGTGCCGGCTGGCGATGTTGGCGTTGGCGGGCGTGAGATTGGGTTCCTGTACGGGCAGTACAAGCGCATCCGTGACGAGAACACTGGCGTTCTGACTGGGAAAGGCCTAGAATGGGGCGGATCTCTAATTCGTCCAGAGGCAACGGGCTTCGGAGCGTTGTACTTCGCAGAGGAGCTTCTCAAGGACTTCGGTGACACAATTTCAGGCAAAACGGTGGCCATCTCGGGGTACGGAAACGTAGCCTGGGGCGCCGCGATGAAGGCCACCCAGATGGGTGCAAAGGTGTTAACAATCTCTGGCTCAAAGGGCTATGTTCTTGACACAGAAGGAGTTAACACTCCCGACAAATGGAACTACATGCTAATGATGCGCGCAACGAACAGCGGCGACCTAGCAGGCTATGCGCGCACATTCGGAGCCCGCTTCTTCCCAGGCGAACGCCCCTGGAACGTCCCAGTCGACATTGCCATGCCATGCGCCTACCAAAACGAACTCAATCAGGCCGAGGCCACTGCCCTGGTCAACAATGGTGTAAAATATGTTATTGAAACATCCAACATGGGCTGCACGCCCCAGGCAATCGAGGTATTCAAGGCTGCCAAGGTTCCGTTCGCGCCGTCTAAGGCTGCCAACGCTGGGGGTGTTGCCGTTTCCGGCCTAGAGATGAGTCAAAACTCTGAGCGTCTGTCATGGTCCTCCGAAGAGGTTGATGCCAAACTGCACGACATCATGGTCAGCATCCATGATGCTTGCGTTCGCGAGGGCCGCCAAAGTGATGGCTCAATTGACTACATCAAGGGCGCCAACATTGCCGGCTTTAAAAAGGTTGCCGACGCCATGTGTGCCCTAGGATACTAAGTTATTTATCTATCAGCAAATCATTGCCTTGTTTAGTGATGCATTTTTAGTTTTGAAGGGTCGCTCTTGTATCTTGTAAGAGCGACCCTTTTTCTATTTCACTGAGGTTTTACACTTTTTGTTTAGTTTCTTACAAAAAGTGATAAAAATTATCACCTTTCGTATTTTTAAATACATTTTGTGTAAAAACTTACTTCAAGAGTGGGTCTGTCTTGCCACCAAGTGCTATTGTTTCCGCTAGGGTTTTACACTTTTCGTTTAGTTTCTTACAAAAAGTGATAAAAATTATCACCTTTTGTATTTTAAAACACATTTTGTGTAAAAACTTACCTCAAGATGGGGCCTGTTTTGCCATCAAGTGCTAGTGCTTCCGCTAGGGTTTTACACTTTTCGTTTAGTTTCTTACAAAAAGTGATAAAAATTATCACCTTTTGTATTTTTAAATACATTTTGTGTAAAAACTTACTCCAAGAGTGGGTCTGTCTTGCCACCAAGTGCTATTGCTTCCGCTAGAGTTTTACACTTTTTGTTTAGTTTCTCACAAAAAGTGATAAAAATTATCACCTTTTGTATTTTTAAATACATTTTGTGTAAAACTTGGCAGAAGGAGGCAATCAAACTCTCTGTTATGATTGTGCCCAATATGTGCCGTAGAGGACATATTGGGCATTTCTTCGAGGTGATAAGCCCTCAAGAGGATTTTTTTGGTCTTGGCTGAATTGCCTCGACAACTTAGGAGCGGCAACCAAGGGTTCGCATGTATTGGGTTCGCTCCCAGTATGCACCATCGGACATGCGCTCTTGGGAGAGGACGCCACGGAAATCTGAGAGGGAGTTATAGCCATGCTGTTCCATCCAATGCTCAAGGAATGTAAGCATGGCTCCGACGCAACTGGGGCCTTCTTTCATAAGGACGGAGCAGATTTCAACGGCTTTGGCACCGGCGAGGAGCATCTTTACTATGGTATCACCATTGTGGATGCCAGTGTTGCCGACAAGTTCTAGGTTTTTGAGTTCTGAGGACATTAGAGCAATCCAACGCAGTGAGTCGGAGTAGTCTGTAGCTGATGAGAAGTTATTTTTTATGGAACAGAGATGTAACTCATTGATGTCGATGTCGGGGCGGAAAAAGTGGTTGAAAAGTACTAGGGAATTGATGCCTTCCTTTTCAAACTGCTTAATGATGTAGGCCAAAGAGGAGTATTGGCTACCAATTTTTAGGGAAATTGGGATCTTGGTCATTTTGCGGGCTGCTTTTGCAAATTCGATGGCCTGCTTGTCTACTTTTTCACCTGAAACTGAGGCATCGGAGGCTATGGGGTAGTAGTTCAACTCCAAAGCATCGGCGCCAGCGGACTCGAACTTAGTGGCGTATTCGGACCAGGTGTCAATGTGGGTGCAGTTGATGGATGCAATGACGGGGATGTCGAGGCTGGATTTTGCGTCCGATACGAGGTGGAGGTACTGGTCGACGAAGTAGTCTTTGGCGATGGTGTCGAAGGTGTCGTGGAAATCGGAGAATTGGAGGTAGTCGGAGCTGTTGGCGGTTTCACGGCTGGCTGCGTGGTTGATTTGTTCTTCGAAGATGGATTTGAGGACCACGGCGCCGACGCCAGAGTCTTCACAGGATTTGAGCTTGTCGAGGCTAGCGGTGAGAGGACCGGAGGCGACGATAATAGGGTTTTTGAGTTGTAAACCCATGTATGTGGTTTTGATGTCGAGCATAAAGAACTCCTTTGGGGTAGTGTAGCACATTTTGGGCCAATTGTGGTAAGATTTTGGGAAAGTTTTTGGAGGAATGCAATGAATTCAAGAGTGGCAGTGATTGGAATGGGAAATATGGGGGGAGCATTTGCGGAGGCGCTTTCAAGGTTAGAGGGAATTGAGCTATGTGTGTACGACAGTCATAGGCCGAGCGCGGAGGCGGTTGCAAATAGGAGTGAATGTGGAGTTGCAAGCGAGACTACAAGTGAAAGTGCAGTGTCAAGTGGAAGTGCTGCGCCAAGTGAATGTGTAGCGTCAAGTGAACGTGCCAGGTCAAGTGAAAGTGCCGAGTCAAGTGGAAGTGCTACGTTAAGTGGAAGTGAAAAAGTGACTACTTGTGGCAGAAGGGTTCGGGTTTTATCGGCTTTAGACGAGGCGAAGGGGTCCCACATTGTTATTATTGCGGTTAAACCACAGGTTTTGCCAACAATATATGATAACTTGGCTGCGCTGAGACCAGATTTTTTTATTTCAATTGCGGGTGGCGTTACCGTTGAAACTCTGGTTTCCCATCTTAAAACAGACAAGGTCGCTAGATTTATGCCAAATATTGCTGCAAAGGTGGGCTCTTCTGTTACTGCAGTGACATATTCGGGCGGTTTATCTACTGAGGAACGGGCCGAAGCTATGAGGATTGCCCTTTCTGTTGGGTCAGCTTTTGAACTTGATGAGAATTTATTTGGGGCCTTTATTGGACTTTCGGGAAGTGGAATTGCTTATATGTTTGACATGATGCACTATATGGCAATGGGAGGTGTCAGGGAGGGAATTCCATACCCTAAGGCATTGGCAATAGTAGCCGATACTATGCTTAGTGCTGCAAATTTACAGAGAGCAACCGGAAAAAATGCCATTGAATTAGAGACAATGGTGTGCTCGGCCAAAGGGATTACGATAGAGGGTGTTGCCGCTTTGGCTGAGGGTGGTTTTGGCTCTGCACTGATGAATGCTGTTTCTGTTGCGGCGAGAAAGTCAGAAGAGATGGAAGGGAAAAAGTAAAAGAGTTTGCCTAGGTTGGAAGAACGAGCAAAACAAGTATGATTTGTGTTTGACCGAATTGGAAGTTGGGACATAGATTAATACAGACTGTAGAAATTTCAGTGCAGAGAAAATTTTGTGTGGTATAAAGATATGAACATTTTAGATGAGAATCTTTTTGAACGATTTAGGGTGGTAAAAGGGGTTGCTTCGTTACTTTCTGACTCTTCGGATAAGGAAAGGAAGGATGCCTTACTTTCTATTTCTGATGGCCTGAAAGCTAAAAAAGATGTTATTTTTCATGCAAATAGTCTAGATTTGGACATTGCTAAAAAATCTAGAGTGTCAAGTTCAATACTGCAAAGGTTGGTTTTTTCTTAGGAGAAGCTTTTGTCAGTCACTATGGGTCTGGAAGATTTAATAAAGCAAAAGGACCCTATTGGTCGGGTTCGTGAGAAGAGAGAATTGGACTCGAATTTTGTGCTTGAGAAAAGGACCTTCCCGATTGGGGTAATTGGGATGATCTTTGAATCTAGACCGGATGCTTTGATACAAATTGCTGGTTTAGCACTTAGGTCTGGAAACTGCGTTATTCTTAAGGGTGGCAAAGAGGCAACCAATACAAACAAGACTTTGGTAGAAATAATTCAAGATGCAACAGGAAGTTACTCATTTGGAAGTGATTGGATTTTGGGCATTCAAAGTCATGAAGATGTAGATTGTCTTTTGAAAGCTGATAAGCTTGTGGACTTACTGATTCCCAGAGGGTCAAATGCTTTTGTTCGCTTTGTTATGGAAAATACTAGGATTCCTGTAATTGGTCATGCTGATGGAATTTGCTCGACTTTTATTGATGAGAGTGCAGATTTGGATATGGCAATTAAGGTTTGTGTGGATGCAAAGGCGCAGTATCCTGCAGTTTGCAATGCAACGGAAACTTTTTTGGTGCATCGGAAGATTGCCAATGTCTTTTTGCCAAAGTTAGCAAAGGCACTAGCGGATGCAAATGTTGTGGTTCATGCAGATGAGATTGCCTTACCTTTGATGGCTGGGGCTGTGCCAGCAACTGAAAAGGACTTTGATACAGAATTCCTTGCATTGGAGTGCTCTGTCAAGGTGGTTGAATCTGTAAGGGAGGCGGTTTTGCATATTGAAAAGCATGGGTCGCACCACACGGACGCTATTTTGACTTCCAGCAAGGAGAATGCGGAATATTTTGTTAACACTGTAGATAGTGCTGATGTGTTTATAAACTGCTCGACTAGGTTTGCAGATGGGTACAGATTTGGCCTTGGGGCAGAGGTAGGTATTTCAACTTCGAAGTTCCATGCAAGGGGGCCGGTTGGACTGGAAGGGCTGATGACTACAAAATGGATACTGCGCGGGAATGGGGAGACGGTGTCAGAGTACTCGGGATTAGGTGGTAAGAGCTTTCACCATAAAGAGTTAATGTGAGGATTTAGATGCGCGATTTTGGGAAAATTAAGACGATTGTGGTGAAGGTGGGGACGAATATTTTGTCAGCGCCCGAGGGGATTGACCATGGTAGGCTTAATGACATAGTACGGCAAGTTGCGACGTTGATTGGGGCAGATTTTAAGGTACTACTTGTGTCATCGGGGGCGATTGGAATGGGTGCGAAGGCGCTGAAGCATTTTAATCCGGTCAAGCATATTCCGCTTAGACAGGCGTGTGCGGCAATTGGAAATCCGATGCTGATGACGGCGTATCAAGAGGCGTTTTCGAAATATAATTTGTTATGTGGCCAGGTTTTAATTACACGTGGGGTTTTGAATAATCGCACGGGTTACAACAATATGAGGTCGGCGGTGACAACGATGTTGCAACTGGGGGTTGTGCCGATTTTTAATGAGAACGATGTTGTTTCGACATCAGAAATAAACAATGTGTTTGGCGATAATGACCGAATGTCTGCCTATGTGGCATCCAAGATTGATGCTGATCTTTTGGTTTTGATGACGGATATTGATGGGATTTATACCGGAAATCCAAAATCTGATTCTTCGGCTGTTCTTCTAAGTGAAATTTCTGAAATTACACCCGAGATATTTGGTTATGCAAAGGGTTCTGGGAGCACTTTTGCAACTGGTGGTATGAAGACGAAACTTCTTGCAGCGGAAATAGCTCAGCGAGGTGGTTGCGGGACTTTAATTATTTCTGGTTATGAACAGGATAGTTTAATCCACGCGGTTCAAGGTTTTGAGGTTGGAACTTATATTCTTCCAGAGAAAAGACTTGCACAGCGCCAACGTTGGATTTATAATGCTTCGGCTTTTGGTTTTGTTGTTGTGGATAATGGCGCTGAGAGGGCTTTAACTGTTGGGCATAAGTCTCTTCTTCCCTCTGGGGTTAAGGATGTTCAGGGTATTTTTAAGGCTGGGGATGTTATTGAGATTCGCTCGCAGTCTGGTGATGTGATTATGAAAGCTATTACAAGTTTTAATTCTTCTGATTTGCTGCGTGTTATGGGGCACTCTTCTAGGGATGTGGCAAAGATTTTGGGAGAGTTGAGTGAGAGTGTAACTGAGAGTGATATGAGTAAGGCTAGTATTACTAAAAGTGATGTTCGTGATGTTCCGAAAGTGGTTTTTTAGGCCTGAAGATTCTGTTTATGTGTCTTAAATGATGACGATAATATCAGTTCACGCATAATATCTTATTAAAATTCCAAACTGTCTTCATTCAAAAGGAAATATTTCATTCCCATGATGACAAACCCTTCATCATTTCTCCAAGGTTTTGCAAAACTATTAACTATAATAATCTTTTTAAAAGAATCTGATATGTTACGGAGAGAATTCATCTCTTGATTCTGCTTTTCTTCTGAAGCCATGTCATAAGCAACCTGAATATAGTATCTTTGGTTTCCTTGATTTACTACAAAATCTACCTCCAACTGCTTGCGAACACGTTTACCTTCTTTATCTTTATCGAAAATATCAACAACACCTACATCAACATTGTAACCGCGAATCAGTAACTCGTTATATACAATGTTTTCCATTATATGAGCAGGTTCCTGCTGTCTGAAATTTAGTCGAGCATTCCTTAACCCTAAATCAGTAAAATAGTATTTCAGATTCGCACCAATGTATCTTCTCCCCTTAATATCGTATCGGATTGCTTTGGAAATCAAAAAGGCATCCGCCAAATAGTCGATGTGGTTTGAGATAGTTTTATTGGTATAAGTAATCTGGCTCTCACTTGCAAAGGTATTGGCAATTTTTGATGGATTAGTCGGTGCACCGATTGTAGATGCAAGCACATCAACTAAAATGCCAATCTCATCCATATTCTGAATTTTGTTTCTTTCAACAACATCCTTCAAATAAACATTTGTAAAGATATTCTTTAGGTAATTTGCTTTCTGCTGACTGCTTTGAAAACTTACTATCTGTGGTAATCCACCAAAGGTCATGTAGGCGTCCCATGCATCAACGTAATCGCCATCATAGACAGAATAAAACTCTGCAAAAGAGAGTGGATATACTCTTATTTCATCACCTCTGCCACGAAATTCGGTAACTATATCACTGGAAAGGAATTTGGAGTTACTTCCAGTGACATACATATCAAGATTTCTTATACGGAGCAGGCTATTTAACACTTCTTCAAAACGTGGCATAAACTGCACTTCATCCAAAAGTAGATAGTATTTGCCATTGTCCTTCATCTCAGATTTGATATACTTGAAGCACTCCTTGGGGTCCCTTAATTCCTCGTCTTGAATGCCATCCAATGTAATTTCAATGATATGGTCAGCATCAACACCACTTTCCAGTAAATATCTCTTGAATATTGTATACAACAAAAATGATTTACCGCATCTACGAATGCCGGTAATTACCTTTATCATTCCATTATCTTTTCTATCAATCAGTTGGCGAAGGTAAATGTCTCTTTTAATTTCCACCACTGGACTCCTTGTTTATGTGCATTTGCACACTTTTTAGTAATGATATTTTATCGCAGAACGAATTGAATTACCATTCCTATTTTATGTGCATTTGCACACTTTTTAGTAATGATACCTTGTTTTATGGATTTCCATGATTGAGATGGTCATGCTCGCGCTGGTAGGTTGTTTATGTTTTGTTCCTCCTATCTTTTAAATTGCCTAATCTGCCAAGATAATAATGCATCACTTTGATACCCAATGCCTTCAATTGAGGGTAACTGCATACACTACTTTCCGAAAAGGAGCAAAGATAACTATTAAAGGGAGGTCTACTTGAAATATGGAATTTTTATAGCCAATATAGAGTAGTGGTTTTTTGATTTTGTACTATATAAGTCAGCCGATTAAAAGTCTTTAAGGAGTTTAAGTCTATGATTAAGATACTTTTTGTCTGCCATGGCAATATTTGTAGGTCCCCAATGGCTGAGTTCGTATTTAATGATATTGTAGATAAAAAAGGATTAAATAAAAAATATCATGCCTCTTCTGCTGCAACTAGTTCTGAGGAGATAGGTAATCCTGTATATCCTCCTGTTAGACGACTACTTGCTCAAAAGGGGATAAGCACTAAGGGAAAGAGTGCAAGAAGAATTAGAAAATCTGATTATGATGAGTATGATTTATTAATCGGAATGGATAAATACAATATTAGAAACATGAAATCCTTTTTTGATGATAAGGATGGAAAGATTTACCCTCTTTTGTCATTTGCAGGCCTTACTAGAGATATTCAAGATCCTTGGTACACAGATGATTTTGATACTTGCTACGATGATGTTCTTCAGGGGGTTATGGCTCTTGTAAAAAGTCTGGAAGATGCATCAGTAAATCATTAAGAAAAATTAAACATTGAACTTGTTTTAAGTTTGATTGTATTCAGAGGAGAAGGACAAGGAACTCGGGCTTAGAGGCGATTACAGGATGAGCGAGGTTTTGGGATGTACTACTTGAGCTCGCGCGACAGGCGGCGAAGGAGCATGGGGAAGGCAGATTCGAAGTCCACGCCGTAGGTGTTGTGGTCAGGATGCTTTAAGGTTTCTTGGATGGAGCGAACCACGAAGTCACCGGCAAGAGCGTAGGACTTTTCAAGAGAAAGGCCACGAACTAGGGCGCCTGTTAGGACGCTTGCGAAAATGTCACCGGTGCCGTGGAAACTGATATCCATTTTTTTATGGAAGTACCAGTTAACTTGGTCTGTTTCGGAGTTGTAGGAGGCAATTCCAATTTTACCGAGCACGTTTTTTATGTCGCGTTGATCTTGTGTGAATTGAATTCCTTTGAGGACAACCTCTTTGGCACCAAGGTCAGAAACACGCTTTAAGATGTCGGTGATGTGGTCTTGGTCATAGCCATGAGCAACGTAAGTTGTGCCAAGCATAAAGCTAGCTTCGGTTAGATTGGGTACTACAATGTCTGCCTTGGAGCAAAGTGTTGCCATGGCTTTGGCAAATTCAGGGGTAAATCCCGGGTACAGTCTGCCGTTGTCGGCCATACAAGGGTCAACGATAACTTTGGTATCCTTTCCCTTGAAATTGGAGATTAGCTTCTTCATTAATTCAATTTGCTCGAAGGACCCGAGGTAACCGGTGTAAATTGCATCAAACTTGAAGGCTTCTCGCTTCCAGTGCTCCATGATTGGTTCAATGTCCTGAGTCAGGTCTCTGAATGTAAATTCTTTGAACATTGTGTGGGTAGAGAGTACTGCTGTAGGAATTATGGCAGTTTCAACGCCCATGGCGGAGATGATAGGTAAAGCAACTGTGAGGGAGCACTTTCCGACACATGAGATGTCTTGAATGGTTACTATGCGTTTCATGGCATATAATGTATTTCAAATCTGTACGTAAAGAAAGTGACAGTTTGCACTTTTTTTATGGGTACAGATGCAGTAAAATTGTGGCATGAAAGATTCTTTTTATGAAAGTTTGTACTCACGATTTGTCCAGGAAATAAGGACTGGGAGGTTGAAAGCAGGGAGTAGAATGCCGTCAGTTAGGCGTTGCGCAGAGGACCTTGGCGTTAGCCGAAATACGGTGGTTGGAGCGTATAACCTTCTTCTTTCTGAAGGATATATTTATTCAAAAGAAAGAAGTGGATATTTTGTTGCGGATTTTGAGAGTCTGCCGCCAATCGTTTCATCTGGCTATCATCCAAATGCAAAGCATGCAATTAAAGATAGGGAAAGAAATAAGGGTGATAATTTAATTGATTTGTCTGCAAATTTGGTGGACAGTACGCTTTTTCCTTATAGTACGCTTAGACGGTTATACAGAGAGACATTAACGGGGCCAAATAACTCGATCTTGGTGAATGCGGGAATGAATATGGGAGATGAGGATTTACGGGCGTCGATTGCGGAGTATGTCTTTAGAGAGAAAGGAATTAGCTGTGAGAGTTCGCAGGTCGTGATTGGAAATGGGACGTCGTTTCACCTACAGATGATAGCGCTACTGTTTAGCCAGATGTATGGACGACGGGCGTTGGTGCTGATGGAGAATCCAGGGTTTGAGGGCGCGCGCGGGATTTTGGAGGACGCGGGATGTGAGATTCGGAGTGTCAATCTGGACCAGGAGGGGGCGACGATTGGGGAGATCCGCGTGATGACAGAGGGCGTGCTTGGGCCGATTTTGCTGCATATTTCGCCATCGCATCAGTTTCCGATGGGGGTTACAATGTCGGCTCCAAGGAGGGCGGCGGTTCTAGATTGGGCCAGTTCAGGTGAGAATAGGTTTATTATTGAGGACGATTATGACTCGGATTTTAGGTACAATGGGCACCCAATTGCACCAATTTGTAGTATGGATAGTCGGGGAAAGGTGATTTATATTGGAACGTTTTCCAGAACGTTGACCCCGTCAATTCGCCTTAGTTATATGATTTTGCCTCATAACCTACTAATGTCTTACGAAGAAAAGTTTTCTAGGTACCCGTGCCCTGTATCGCGAATTGACCAGAAGGTAGTTTCGCTTTTTATTGACCAGGGTTTTTTCGAGCGACATATAAATCGAATGAGGCGCATTTATAAAAATAGGCGAAATATGATGGTGCAGATTATAAAAGAAGTGTATCCGAGCGCTGATATTTTGGGGGATGAAGCTGGGCTTCATTTTATTATGAAATCTCCAATAGAGGAATTAGCAATGGTTGAAAGGGCAAAACAAGCGGGGTTTAAGATACAAGGGACGGGAACGGGCTATTTGGTTATAGGTTACGCGCACTTATCGGAGGAACAGATGAAAAGGTTTGGGATTTTTCTCAAAGATGTGCAGTGAATTGAATTTTTTATCAGAAGGAAGCTATCTATGGTTGTGACTGCTGGGTTGAAGCAAGTTAGACCGTGCCTATTCAATTAGGCTAGCAAAATTTTGCAAACAAATACGCAAAGTTGTATTGCACCACTCTGGCTCTTGCACAAAGGGCATGTTTGCGATAATCTCTAGGCGTCTAGGGGTGGCCCAATAGGACCTGAGATTATACCCTCGAACCTGATCTGGATAATGCCAGCGTAGGAACGACCAAGTATTCAAATAATATCCCCCGCAGACAGTATCTCATTATATGGAGGCCTTTTATGAAAAAGGTATTATCTGTCTTTGCAGTCCTGGTAGTTGCCATGGTATGTGTCTTTAGTCAAGGCACCAAAGAAAGCGCCGTCACTCAAAATGAAAATCAAACAGATGCTCAATCGGTACAGCAAGGCGAGGAAAGAACGCTAACAGTCTATGCATATGACACATTTTGCGGAGACTGGGGTGCAGCTGGTAGCATTATCCCAGCATTCGAAGAAAAGACGGGAATTAAGGTTAACCTAGTTGCCGCTGGAAACGCTTCGGAAGTTTTAAACAAGGTAATGCTAGAGGGCGACAAAACCCAATGCGACGTGATTGTCGGAATCAGCGATGATATGGCGGAAAAAGCCTACCCTATTTTGCAAAGCTATCAGTCACCTTATCTAGAAACGATAGACCCAAAGTACATTTTCGATGCAGAGAATCGCTTAATCCCCTATGATTACGGCTTTTTTGGCTTTGTCATGGACAACACCGCAAACCTCACAGTCCCAGAAAACTTATTAGACCTAACCAAAGAGCAGTACATTGATAAGGTAATATTAATAGACCCAAGAGGAGGCAGTGCCGTTGGGCTCGGCCTTATGATGTGGACGAAAAACGTGTTAGGCGATGGGTGGACCGACTGGTGGAAGACGATGTCCGAGAATGCGCTGACTATGACGTCTGGTTGGTCGGCGGCGTGGGGCCTGTTCACAGAGGGCGAGGCGCCGATTGTAATAAGTTATACGTCTAGCACGATTTACGACGAGACCGGTACGCAAACTGCGCTGATTTTCGACCATGGACATGAAGCAACGATAGAGGCGGCAGGCATTGTTAAGGGTTCAAATCATCTTTCGGAGGCACAAGAGTTTATCGATTTCTTGATTACTGATGGCCAGTTGGATTTGGGCATTGCCAATGCGATGTACCCCGTCAATTCGACCATTGAGCTTCCCGCTTCTTACGACAATGCACCAAAGCCCGACGAATTTTTTCTGAATTCGGACACTCAGGTTTCACAGGCTCTTGAAGAGCTAACCAACGCGGTTTGGCGCTAAGTACTTGATGAAAATTGATAAGTTATTGACACGCTTTTGATTGGTTGCGTTTGAAACGTATGACACAGCACAACGGCTACTACAACGGCTACTACAACGGATACTATTTTAAGAGGACAATCCCTGCCTTAATTGTTACGGCCGTTGTGTTTATTTTACCAGTTGGGGCGGTTTTTATAAGGTCCCTTTCAGACAAAGAAGAATTACTTAGGACCATCACTGACTCATATACTTGGAGACTTTTAGGCTTTAGTGTCATGCAAGCGGCAGTTAGTGCAGTCGTTTCCATTACCCTAGCCCTACCCTTTGCGGCCTTTCTTTCAAGGTATAATTTTCGCGGAAGACGGGCCATATTGACAATGTGCGATGTAGCTTTTGCGATACCAACAATTCTTTGCATCCTAGGCTTTGTCATCTACTATGGTAATAACGGCCTTGTAAACCGCCTTTTAAAGGCGCTTAGTGGCGGTAAATTTTCAGTCAAAGTTCTTTACTCTTTTAAAGCAATTATTTTTGCACATGTCTATTTAAATCTGCCAATTGCGCTTTCACTAATTACAAATTCTGTGGTTTCTATGCCAAGTACTGAAGAAAACGCAGCAAGGCTTTTAGGTGCCTCAGAGCTAAAGACCTTTGTAAAAATAACACTACCAAAGGTGTTTGGAACCATCGTTTCAGCTTTTACACTGATTTTTTTATTTTGCTTTCCATCCTTTTTAATTATCATGACTTTGGGAGGAAACCCTCGATACTACAATTTAGAGGCCGAAATATATAAGCGAACCTACACTGATGTGAACCCATCGGCCTCTGCCGCACTGGCCATGTTTTCTTTTTTGGTCATGTCTATTCTTCTTATTGTCACTGGCTATGGTAAAGAAGAAAAACGTATCTTCAAGGCTAAAAGAGACTTAAAACCAGTTAGTGGTAAAAGCAGAGTGGTAGCAGTCATTCTATGTACACTGCTAGCTTTATTTATGGCCCCTCCACTACTTTCAATTCTATATAGGTCATTTTTTACAACAAATGGAAGTTTTACGCTGAAGGCCTGGGCCACAATTGCAACAAAATCTAAAACCGGTGTTGCAACTAGCCTTAATGCTATCCTTAATAGTTTATTGGTTGCAACTTTGGCATCCTTTACTGCAACTAGGCTTGCCTCCTCCATTGCACTTGGAACTGTAAGACTAAAACTACGCTTTTTGGCTCTGCTTACATCACTACCTATGGCAATTGGACCAGTATCTCTAGGGTTGGGCTTCTACTTTCTTTCAGCCAAACTCCCAATTCGCAACTTGCTAACTTCATACTTATTTGTCTCCCTAGCGCATACTATTATAGTACTTCCCTTTGCAGTCCGTACCTTACTACCTGGAGCTAGAACTATTCCCCAAAAGTTATCTATTGCTGCAAAAACTTTAGGGTGCTCTGACTCTCAGGCATTCAAAAAGATAGAATCACCCCTTCTTGCTCCATATACTCGCCGCTCTTTTGCGTTCTGTTTTGCCCTTTCACTTGGTGAAGTCAATGCAACCTTGGCACTGGGCGAAGGTCGTGTAACCACCATACCAGTACTAATTTACAAACTAATTAATCAGTACAATTACCAAGCTGCCTCCGCACTTGCAGTCATTCTGATAATAATCGCACTAGTTGTGTTCTCCCTAGGCGAACGAAGCACTAACGAACAAAACTCTAGCAAACAGGACTCTAGCAAACAGGACTCTAGCATACAGGACTCTAGTAAACGAAACTTTGAAGAAGACAACTTCGTGCAACGGAACCATCGCGCAGAAAATTCTTGCACACAAACTATGACACTAGAAACCACGGCCACAAAAAAAGGAGACAACCTTGCTCAAGACTAAACATCTCCATAACACTCTTCATGATTCTGTACCTCCCCTCACCCCTACCACTTCCCAATCACACACCAACTACCTCCACTGCCAAAACCTGCAAAAATCCTTCCCCGGTAGTTTCACTCTAGATTTGTCCTTGCAAATGCCCAAAGGCGAACTTTTATGCATCATCGGCCCCTCCGGTAGCGGCAAATCCACACTTCTCTCACTAATCAGCGGCGTCGACCAACCAGCATCTGGCCGCATCCTAATCGACGGGACAGACATCACCAACCTTCCCATCCAAAAACGCAAAATCGGCATGGTATTCCAAGACTTCTCCCTCTTCTCCACAATGGACGTCGCGGAAAACATCCAATTTGGCATGAAGGGGCTAGACAAATCCCAACGCGACGCCCAAACATGTCAACTTTTGGACCTAGTTGGCCTTTCCGGCTACCAAGGTCGTCGCGTCACCGACCTAAGCGGAGGCGAGGCCCAACGCATCGCCTTAGCCCGCGCAATAGCCGCCAACCCGCGCATCCTCCTTCTGGACGAGCCCCTCTCCGCACTCGACGCCCCCCTTCGACGCCGCCTTCGCACAACCATCCGCCAAATCCACGACCGCACCGGCCTGACCATGATCTACGTCACCCACGACCGCGAGGAAGCCTTCGCCATCGCCGACCGCATTCTAGTCCTCCGCGCCGGCCGCGTCCAAGCCCTCGGCACACCCGAAGAAATCTACCTCCACCCCAGCAACCTCTTCACCGCCTTCTTCACAGGTGACGGCTCCACCATCCCCCTCCCCACCGGTCGTTCCGCCTTCTTCAGGCCCGAGTCCGTTGTCATCACCACACCCAGCCCTCCTAGCCTTTCCTCTTCTGACGATGCCTCCTGCCTAGTTCTTCCCAACTCCCAGCTTCAAAGCTGCGAATTTACCGGCTCCGACTACATAGTAAGCTATGCATACAACAACATTCCCATCACTGTCCGCACCCCCACCAAACCAACATCCGCAACCGCCACCCTCATCATTCCCAAAGATAGAATCCTTGAGTTGAACTGACTTTTGCAATAGACTATCCACATGAGTCCAAATATCCTTACTGCCCTCGACTTCGTTGGGGTAATTTCATTTACCATTTCTGGAGCCCTAGTTGCTGTCCATAAACGGATGGACTATCTTGGCGTTTGCATCCTTGGAATAGTCACCGCCGTTGGTGGCGGCGCCTTTCGAGACATAATCATCGGCACCACACCCCCAGTGATGTTCCGAAACCCCATCTATGTCGCAATCTCCTTCATTACCGCCAACATCGTCTTCCTTGTCCTTTACTTTCATATCAACATAAGTTCCAAACCCGTAGTAAACCACTTCTTCGAAAAAGTCCTCTTTTGGTTTGATACTATCGGCCTAGCATCCTTTACCGTCAATGGAGTCATTGTTGGCCAGTCACTTGCCCATGGAAACCTCTTTCTCTGCTCCTTCCTCGGTGTCATGACCGGCGTAGGCGGTGGCATAATCCGAGACCTCTTAGCCAACGTTGTCCCCGCAATTTTCGTAAAACACATCTACGCCGTCGCCTCCATTGCAGGCGCTATTGCCACCGACCTTCTTTGGGACCTCTCCCAAGTTGCCGCCATCTCCGTCGGCCTCTTTTTAGTCATCCTTATCCGCTTTTTAGGCATGCACTTCAAACTCAACCTTCCCCACATCCGCAACTCCAAATAACAGCTAAAATCGCACCACCTAACTGCCATCCCCAGAACTACACTACATCAGATGTCCCATTTTGTGCTCTACAGAACATTTGAAGGATATTAGCCATCACAACGGGAAGATTTATGAGATTTCTGATAAGAAAATTAGCTTTTGCTTGTAGCCTAATTTCAAGAATTATCCTCTTTTGCTTTCTAGGAGACAAAAGAGGACAACTTTTATCCTCTTTTGCGCTGTACAGAACAAAAGAGGACAACAAGGAGATTGAACTTGGGAAAAATTGGTTGCTAGTAGGCTGATTTTGCTTTGAGATTCTAGTCAAATCGCATTTTCAAAGCCCTAAAGCACAAATTCAAGGCTAGTTCTGATAAGAAAGTTAGCTTTTGCAGGTATCTTGATTCTAAGAGTTATCCTCTCTTGCCCTTTTATGAGACAAGAGAGGACAACTTTTATCCTCTTTTGCGCTGTACAGAACAAAAGAGGACAACAGGGAGGTTGAACTTGGAAAAAACTGAGGATTTGTAAGCTACTTTAATTAGGATTACCATAAAATTGTTTGAGCGGAGAAAAATAATAGAGAGTAAAGCGTGGATACTGGGCACAGAACGAGTATTGGCTGCAATAAGCAATGGCGGACCATTGAAAAAGGTTAGACCATGGATTCTGGGTGGAAGACGGAGTCGAACTGGGAGGCTGTGAGAAAGCCAAGGCTAACACAGGCGTCTTTCAGGGAAATGCCGTCGTCGTAAGCCTTTTTGGCAACTTTGGCAGCATTTTCGTAGCCAATGTAGGGGTTTAGCGCAGTCACTAGCATTAGTGAGTTGTGTAGATTCTGCTGCATCTTTTCTTTATTGGCACGGATGCCGCGTGCACAGTTTAAGTCGAAAGACCTAATTGCATCGGAAAGGAGGCGAGTCGATTGAAGAAAGTTGTAAATGCAAACTGGCATAAAGACGTTAAGCTCAAAGTTGCCTTGGCTAGCGGCCATGCTGACGGCAAGGTCATTACCAATGACCTGAACGGCAACCATGGTAACGGCCTCGCACTGGGTTGGATTTACCTTGCCAGGCATAATCGAGGAGCCAGGTTCGTTGGCAGGAATTTGGATTTCGCCTAGACCTAGCCGCGGGCCAGAGGCAAGCCAGCGAACATCGTTGGCAATCTTCATCATGTCGCAGGCAAGGGCTTTAACAGCACCGTGTGCAACGACTAGTTCTGACTTAGAAGTCAGTGCATGAAACTTATTGGGTGCTGTTCTAAAATTCTTACCAGTTATGGCGGACACTTCTTGGGCAACAAGACTATCAAAGCCTTTTGGAGCATTTAGACCAGTGCCAACTGCAGTACCGCCAAGAGCCAAATCGCAAAGCGGAATTAGTGCTGACTGAAGGTGCTTAACATCTATCTCTAGGCTGGAGCGCCAGCCGGAGATTTCTTGGCTGAAGGTAATGGGGGTAGCGTCCTGTAGGTGTGTGCGGCCACTTTTTACTACGCCAGCATTCTGTTCTTCAAGTTGTCGGAATGTGGCAATTAGATTATTTACGGCTGGAAGCAGACGGTCTTCGACTGAAAGAACAGCAGCTATGTGCATGGCTGTGGGGAATGTGTCATTAGATGACTGGCTCATGTTAATGTCATCATTGGGATGTAGTAGGCTTTGACCCAAAATCTGGTTGGCACGATTGGCAATTACCTCGTTGGCATTCATGTTGCTTTGGGTGCCGCTCCCAGTTTGCCAGACAACAAGGGGAAAGTGCTCTAGAAGGGATAGGTTAATTACCTCTTCGCAAGCTTGGGTTATGGCAGCAAGTTTTTGCTCTGTCATGCGATTAGGCAGAAGCTTAGCGTTAGCACGGGCTGCAGCACACTTAAGAATGCCGAAGGCACGAACTATTTCTGCAGGCATGGTCTCTAGGCCGCGTCCTATATCGAAATTTTGGATACTTCTTTGAGTTTGGGCACCCCAAAGCTTGTCTGCAGGAACTTTGATTTCTCCCATTGAATCGTGCTCTATTCTGTAGTTCATTAGGCCTCCTAATTAATTTCCGAAGTGCATATTTATGGCCTTGGACATGGGGACAAAGCCCTCGCCTAGAACCTGATTGGTGTTTTGGACGACCATGAAGGCCTTGTCATCGATGTGCCTGACAATTGATGTGAGTTGTGTGATTTCTTGGTTGGAGATGACGCTCATTAGGATGGGGCGGGCGGTGCCGGTGTACATGCCGGTGGCTTGAATCATAGTGGCGCCGTGGTCCATCGTGTGGAGGATTTGGTCGGCTATTTCGTGGATTTTGTCGGAGATAATGAAGACGATTTTGGCGGTGTTGGCGCGCAGGGGGATGGCGACTTTGTCGATTGTGACGCCGCAGATGTAGACGGTCGTGACGGCGTAAAGGGCGCTTTCGATGCCAAAGACGAACACGGAAGAGATTATAACTAGGGCGTCGACCAATGTCATGCAGGTGCCGAGTGATAATGGGGTATACTTATTCAAAATTTGTGCAACTATATCGGTCCCGCCGGTGTTGGCACCACCTTTCATCACAAATCCGATTCCAGCCCCCATGGTCACGCCGCCGAACAACGCGCTCAACCAGGTGCTGAGAGGCTCTGTGTAATCCAAAAATCCCCCTCCTCCCGAAACATCGACTAAGATCGAGGTAAATGTCGACAGCAATACTGTTCCAACCAAGGACTTTAACCCGTAAACCTTCCCAAAGATTTTCATTCCTATCAGAAAAAGCGGTATAGACAGGCCAAAAATCACATAGCCTGGGTTCCACCCTACTGTGTGATAAATCATTGTGGCTATACCACTTACCCCTCCTGATGCAATCTTAGCGGGGTTTACAAAATAGGCTACGCCTACTGCGGTTAGAAATGAACCCAATGTGATGTTAAAGTACTCGTATATTTTGCGTTCCATCAACGGCTCCTTTTCCATCATAATCTTTTGTTGCCTTATTGCTTATTGCCTTATTGCCTTATTGCCAGCCTGTTTTTTGCATGTCAAATACAATCTACAACACTAAGTGGATTATTTCTAGTAAATACTTGGTTATGCCTTCTATGTTGAGGCTAATAATCTTTGACCAGTACCGAGGCCATAATTTATGACTAATAATGGAGTAAACTTTTCAGTTCAAATACAGGATTTCCTTAATTGCTTCATCATCCAAATCCTTTCCGTAGAATAGAGAGTAAAACTCTTTTGTCCTCTCTACTATGTCTATTCCAGCCTCAGGATAGAAAATTGAAGCTAAATAATACAAACCGACTATTCTATTACTGCAGACAGGAGAATCGATAAAACCATATGGCATTGAAGGAACAAGGTAGACCTTACCATTTTGAACTGCAGAAATATTAGCCCAATCACGGCTTGACGTTACTGTATCGTATCCCTCTTGAGTGTAGGTAAAGATGTATTCTGGGTCTTGCATGTACAAAGTTTCAAGAGAAATATTACCATTCGACTGGACTAAACTTGAAGTCACAACAACCTCGGCACCAGCCATTTCCGCACACTCAGAATGGCTCTTGCCTCCCAAAATAGCGTAAAGACCATCGTTTGAAGAAGTAATATAAACCCTTGGTTGTTTATTCTCCGCATTCTCGCGTATCTCTTTGATTAACTCAACAACGTTTTGATAATATTTTGCAAGTTGCAAGGCACGACCCTGACAATTCAAAAGCTCTCCCAACTTCATAAAGACTTCATCATAATTATGCATGTTTGCCTCTATGAAAATCACAGGCACCCCAACCTCTGAGCTTACATCATCTAGTTCCTTTACCATATCTTCTACCGAACCTTTAATATCACCTACATCAATAATTACCTCAGGATTAGCCAAAATCAAAGTTTCTCTATTTAAGTTTGCTTTCTTCCCATATAAAGTTCCAAAGGCGGGTAGGTCATGTGTATATTTAGGGTATATTTCCTTTTCAGCATTTGTGAGTTTACTTGAAAGACCAACCAACTTTTCTGGAGCAATCTGAAAAACTATCACTTGTGCATTTGAACCCGAGGGTGCGACTCTACTGATGTTTGCAGGCAAAGTAACACTTCTTCCAAGGTCATCAACAAAAACCTGAGTTTCTGTCACGGCCTCTGACGCAACCTCTGTGGAAGCCTGAGCAAATGTTGCAAAGCAACAAATTATTAATAAAGCAATTAAAAAAACTATCTTTTTTTTCATACCCTAATCTCCTCTTTCTAAAATAAAATTCTATTGATTGAAAAAAGGACAATGCTCTTTTTGTTTCTAAATATATATGGATAATCTTCATACCCAGATTTCTCCACAAACCTTAAATAACTTTCTGTATTTCGACCCAAATAAGTGAAATTAATAAACTCTAAGGCTTCTTCCATAGACTTAAGTGGTTGGTCAAAATTCAGACATATCTCCCTAACTGAAAATTGATAGCCAGCACTTCGAAGCAAATTTTTGATGCTCTCAGTCTTATCCTCTCTTGTATCTGTTCCGTGAGCATTATGTCTTGAAATAACATATATCAAACGCTTTTTTGCATGGGCCATTAAAGCAGAAAGACCGCTTGGTTCTAGAATGTGACCATAATTTATACACAAAACTGCATCATATAGGCCATCAACTTCTGATGCATCTGCTTGATGAAATATATTAAGTTTTGTTCTTTCTTTGGCTTTTTGAATAACCAAAAGATTGATATCATAAGCCTGAACATCAAAGCCGTACCTATACAAGGCTTCTGCCTGATAACCAAGGCCGCATCCCAATTCTAGAACGCTTTTACAAACAACTTTCTCCTTTGTGACCACATCCTGATTTAAGTTATCAATAATGTGCTTTGCCAAAACTTCGTGGTAATCCGTATAACTACTTGCTCGAATAAACCAGTCAATACTTTGCTCTGTCCACCATCTTACTCTGGAATGCATACAATACCTCGATTAGCGCGAATAATAGAAATATTGCGACCATATACCTGGCTTAGAACATCGCTGCCAACTAAACCATCAGGTACACCATCATAGCAAAGAAGCCCCTGATCCATCACCATAACCCTACTGGATTTTCTCAGAGCCAAATCTGGGTTATGTGTCGAGTATATACAGCTATACCCATTCTTAACTAAATCACCAATCCGCTCTAGAACAAGAAGTTGGTTCGAATAATCCAAAAACGAAGTTGGCTCGTCCAAAATCAGAAGCCTTGCGTCCTGCATCAAGGCCCTAGCAATCAGAACGAGTTGTCGCTCACCGCCAGAAATATTATCCATATTCCTATCGGCAAGCTTTTCTAAATTCAAAAGTTCAATAATCTTGTCTACCCTTTTCATATCATCAGGGCCTGGAGCTTGGAAAATCGAAAGTTTATTAGAGGCACCCATTAAAATTGAAGTCTTTACAGGATAAGAAAAAACAGAACGACTAATTTGGGGAATGTAGGCCATATAACTTGCGCGCTGTCTAAGTTTAATATCCCTTAATAAGACCCCGTCAAAAGAAATGCTTCCACTGGAACATACCAAAAAACCTGCGATTAATCGCAATAAAGTAGTCTTCCCTGCTCCATTTTTGCCTAGAAGACTAATCATCTCCCCATCGTGGACGCAAAAATTAATGCCACTTAACACCTGACTTGCTCTACCCGCGTAAGTAGATTCACCACAGCCATTCACTTTATTCCCGCTAATCTCCTTATTCTTTCCACTCTTTCTATTTCCTCTATAACTAAAGCAAAGGTCCCTAACTTCAAGCATCATAGCGAACCTCCCTAAAAAGCAAAAACAAGAAGAACGGAGCGCCGATAAACGCAGTTAAAATTCCAATCGGAATCTCCACAGTTGCCGCCGCACGGGACACACAGTCAACTAGGGTCAAAAAAGATGCCCCAATAAAAACAGAAGCTGGGAACGAGTACCTTGCATCATTTGAGACAGTCATTCTTGAAATATGAGGAATAATCAAACCAACCCATCCAATATTTCCCGCTATGGCAACACTACACGCGGTAATAATTGTGGCACAAACAATCGCAACGGCCCTAATCGCGTGCGTATTCACACCCAAGGAACGTGCCTCGTCCTCCGACAAGGAAAGAAGGTTAATTCTCCATGACAGGGCCACCAAAACACCAATCGAAAGCAAAATCGGCACCGAAATCATCGCCAGATTGTCAGCACTCAATCCCGACAGGGACCCCATCAAAAAATACGTAATCGCTGGAAGCACGTTATTCGGGTCCGCAATCAGTTTCACCAAACTGGTGGCCGCCGAAAACACCGACGACACAACCATCCCCACCAAAATCAGGGCTAAAACCTGCTCACGATGCGTCCGACTGGCAATCCCATAAACCAAACCAAGGGCAATTATCCCAAACAAAAACGCATTAACGCTAATCGTAAATCCTGACAGGCCAAGTAGTAACGACATCGCCGCCCCGAAACCCGCCGCCGTACTGGTTCCAAGCACATCCGGCGACACCAGCGGATTGCGAAAAATCATCTGAAACGTCTGTCCACTAATCGCCAACCCCGCGCCAAGCAGCATGGACGCCGCAATTCTCGGCAACCGAATATTGACCACCACCGCCACCTGATTCTTATCCATCCCCATGTTAATTCCTGTCAGGGCCTGAATTAACACCCTAACTATCCCCACCGGACTAATAAAGTATCTCCCCACTCCAATCGAGGTCACTGCCACCGCCAAACTCAATAGCGCAAGTGCTAAAACCTTTGGTCTATCTCCCTTCCCCACTTATAAATACCTTCCTGCAACGTAGCCATTTCTACTTTAGCCATGCCCTTATTGGCATCACCGCTTCAATCGCTACAACTCTTTTTTGAATTGTTTTTAAAAACAACTCGCTTCATAAGCCATTATACACCATTTAAAACAATGGTCAAACTTTTTCTTTATGAAGTTTGCGTGAACTTAAGCCTCCCCATTTGCATAAGTGCGAATTTTGTTCTATTTTTGTCATAAGTGCACCACCCGCATGTTTGGAGAACACATGGTACAAGACCCATACTCGGTTTTGGGCGTCTCAAGAGACGCAACCGAAGAAGAGATAAAAAAGGCTTATCGCCAAAAGGCAAAGCTCTATCATCCTGACTTTCACCCAGATGACCCAGAGGCTGCCCAAAAGATGAATGAGTTAAACCAGGCCTATGAAATGCTTACAAACCCAGACAAGTATAGCCAAACCATGTCCCAACCAGATGATTACCAATATGGCACTAGTTCGTACAGTTATGGCCAATCTGACGGGCCTTGGTCTTACGGCTTTGATTTCGAGCAATATGACTCCACTCCAAGACAAGAACCTACCGATAGCCCAGAAATCAAGCAGGCCATTAATTTAATTAACCAACGTATCTTTCAACAGGCCATAGAAATATTGTCAAATATTTCAGGCACATTAAGAGATGCTCGTTGGTACTACCTTGCATCACTTGCATATGATGGCATTGGTGATACAGCCACAGCAATTGACCTTATAACAAGAGCAATTGCCATGGACGGAAGAACCAAAATGTACCAGGCCCTTCTTCAAAGTTATAGACTTAAGGCACAAGGACGCCAAGGTTATGGCGGTTTTTACACCACTAGGGGGAAATCTTTCAACCCCTTCAAGCGCCTTATCAGATTCTTCTTTATCATCTTATTCGTACAAGTTGCCTTTGGCCTGATATCAACTTGCGTATTAAGTAGTGACTTAGGTAATAGCCCCGATGACAATACTGGCTATTACTACTACATGGTTCCGGGCGGTGGTTACACCATAGTCCGGCAATAATACTTAATTTGTTACTTTTTATGGCTTTTTACATGTAGCAATCAAAACCTGCCATTTTCAACCAATTGTAACTGCCAAACAAGGCTTTCCCTAAACTTGGGAACCTTATACACATTTTTCTGCATTTTCACTTTTGTCTATGGAAACACCCATTCATGATTTGTTGCATCCAAATGGGAAAAAGGCGCCGCAGATGCGACGCCTTTTGCTTTTTACGCTTATGCTTTTTTAAATCAGTCGATGTAGGCTGATGGAGCGGGCTCTACACCCATCTTCCACTCAATGGCATTGACTAGGAAGAATGTGATTGTGCTAATCAGACATCCGAAGACAACAGGCATCAGATAGGCCGTGATGGCAACACCCTTTGTAGATAGAATCTGCCAGAAGATAAAACCGATTGTTCCGCAGATAATTGAAATCAGACCAGACCTCTTTGTTGCTCTTGGAATTACAAGGCCAAGGCCATATGCAGCAAATGGGCCTGCACATCTAATGCCAAAGGCAAAGGTGTTCATTGTTGTAATTGGGATTGCAGCGAATGAGATAATCATTGCCAGTACACAACAAACGATGTTGCAAATTCTTGTTGCCCAAACTTCCTTCATGCCGTCTAGGTCATGTTTAAAAAATGGTTTGTACATGTCATTGATAATCATTGTTGACATGCAAAGGAGGTTGGAGTCGGCTGATGACATTGTCGCAGAAATGATAGCCGCAGAGACAAGCCCTGTGATGATTGTTGGGGCATACTGCTGTGTTACTGCCATCATTGCATTTGAACCGCTAGCAATTAGATTCGGAAGAGTATCTTTAACAGCAAGCGCAGCAAGGCCTAACAGGGTCGGGAATGCGGACATTGCAGCCATCAGTATGGCAGACAGGAAGGAAGCACGCTTGGCAGTGGCCTCGTCCTTGGCTGTTTCGAAGCGAGAGATCATCTCGGGACCGGATAAGAATCCTTGATTCTCGGATATCATGACGATTAGTTACGCATATCTTAACCATTAAAAT
>X301_European_Hare__coassemble_890_pt1 | contig 46970 bp, 40 predicted proteins | sample X301_European_Hare__metabat2_high_PE_015 | metagenome-assembled genome bin X301_European_Hare
TAATTGGGAAAAAATAAATTCCTTTTAAGTGGGAAAATATCACATCCCGTTTACATTGGCGCGGCGGGTGATAGATTTTTCTTGAATGCGATTGAATGATGGTTTAGAATGTAGAAAATGGTCTTGTGCATGAGCATGAGACTTTTTCCTTAATTTGCCATAGGAGGGAAAAGATGGGAAAAAAGAAAAGTTTCTTTAGAGCCTATTTGGATTTCAATGTTTTGTACAAAATCCTTATTGGTTTGGTAGTTGGTGCCGTTGCGGGTATCATTTTGGCGGTGTGTGGGATTACATCTCTTCCACCATGGATTAGTATGTTTGGAGATATTTTTACGCGTTTGTTGAAGATGATCATTATTCCAATGATTCTTGGATCACTGGTTGTCGGCGCCTCAAGTGTATCTCCAGCAAGTGTTGGTAAGATTGGTATTCGCGTTATCATTATTTACCTTGTAACATCGGCACTTGGTGTCATTATTGGCCTTATTATGGCAAATGTGTTCAGACCTTCTGCAGCGCTCGCTATGGTCGAGTCTCTTGCCGCCACTGCTGCAGGAAAGAGTGGTTCAACTGATGTTTGGTCAATTATTTCTAACATCATTCCAACCAGCGTTCTTACCTCATTGGTCAACGAGACTGTTTTGCAGGTCATCTTCTTTGCTCTGGTCTTCGGTCTTTGTCTTTCATATCTTAAGGTTTCCAAAAACGAAAGAGTTGCAGCCGCTGCTAAGACCACATATCAGGTCTTCGACTGCCTTACTGAGATAATGATGATGATTGTCAGAGGTATTATGCAGTATGCGCCAATTGGTGTTGCCGTCCTTATCTGTGGCGTCTTTGCACAGAATGGTGCGAAGGTTGCTGGCGCCCTTGTTAAGGTTACCATTGCCTGTTATGTTGGCTATCTGCTTCACGTTGTGCTTGTATATGGCGGTCTTCTTAAGATTTTCAAAGTTAAGATTAAGCCGTTTGTAAAGGAAGCTCGCACTCCGTTTATCACAGCTTTTGTTACTCGTTCGTCCAACGGCACACTGCCAACTTCAATGACAGCCGCTGAGAATCTTGGTGTTGATAAAGAGGTTTATGCATTCTCCCTGCCACTTGGTGCAACAATCAACATGGATGGAACTGCTATCTACCAGGGCGTTTGCGCCTTCTTCATGGTCATGTCCTGCTATGGTCGTCCGCTGACCTTTGGCGAGATGGGCTTGATTATTGTTCTGGCCACACTGGCCTCGATTGGTACCGCTGGTGTTCCAGGTGCTGGTGCAATCATGCTTGCCATGGTCATGCAGGGTATCAACATGCCAATTGCCGAAGGCACAATTCTTGCTGGTGCTTATGCAATGATTCTTGGTGTTGATGCCATCTTGGACATGGGCAGAACTGCTCTGAACGTCACTGGCGACCTTGCTTGTACAACCTGCGTTGCCAAGAAGATGGGTCTTGTTAAAAAGGATGCCGTCATCATGTAATTCTTGCTTAGTAGCCAGTTCTTTAGTAGCTGCTCATTAGTCGTGGTTTTCCGACCATGGTTTCTTGGCTACGTTGAATTGGTTACTGCTAGATGTTAGTTATTTGGTTTACTTCGAGAGGTGCCCACTTTGTGGCGCCTCTTTTTTTAGATTTTGTGTATGGGTCCAGCATAGAGTTCTTCAATGTTTTGTTTGCCAATTTTTGCTTATTGTGGAAGACTTTTGTTTTAAAGTGGGTAAGTGCTATAATACTTTTTCAGAGTAATACATTCAGTTTACCTAGATTCGACAGTTTTTTTTGTTTGTGAAGATAGGTGTAAACATGCTGGATGAATAGAGTATTTGATTCGAATAAAGCATCAGGGTAGGAATTATACAGATGGATAAAACTTTCCTTAATGATAGGCTCAAAGAATTGGGCGTTTATAGTGAATACTATCACAGGCTTGAGTTAAAAACTCTTGCTGCATTGCTTCCTTATGATGAGAAGTTAAACTGCATTCTTACTGGTTACTGGAATGGATGTCGCAGGATGGTTGCTGTTACAGATTCTAGGGTGATTGTGGTTGCAAGCGGTGCCTTGGCAGATACTCAAGTTGTTATCATAAAACGAGGTGCTATAACAGGGTGGAAGTTTACAAAGAAATTTCTTCTTTCCAGTGCTGAAATAGATACAGACGAACAAAAGTACGTATTTGCCCAAACTCAGGGCGCTAGAGAGAAGCTTTTTAATTGGGCAATGGAGCAGCCGATAAAGGAGTATGAGGAGTGAGTGCCATAGGAATCGTTGGCGGTGTTGGGCCGTTAGCTGGTACTGACCTTGCTGATAAAGTTTTTAAACACACCAAGGCAGTTAGGGACCAAGACCATATTGATTTGTATCTTGTCTCCTGCCCATCTTTGATTCCAGATAGAACCGAGTTCCTTCTTAATGGTGGTGCAGACCCAGTGCCTGGTATGGAATGCTGTATTGAAAAGCTAGCATCCTGTGGAGCTACAGTTGTTGGCATTTCTTGCAATACTGCACACTCTCCGGACATCATCGACCGTGTCAAACTTCCTTCTGCAGTAACTCTCATTAATATGATTGAAAAGACTTGTCAGTTCGTAAAGTCTAATTTTGCGGATTCTAAGATTGGTCTCTTATGTACTCTTGGTACTTTGCAAACTGATGTTTATGACAAATACTTTCAAGATTTGGTTAAGCCTGATTTGGATGTTGCCACTGCTATTCATAGTGCAATCTATGATAAGGATTATGGTATTAAGGCTATATCTCCAATAACATTAGCTGCCCGAGACATTGTTTGCAATGCTATTTTGCATCTGAAAGAAAAGGGTTGCAAAGCTGTCATTCTTGGGTGTACGGAGCTACCACTTGTGTTTCCTGGACAGAATAGTTATCAGGGGGTTTCTCTAATTGACCCAACTGAAATTTTAGCAGTTGAACTTGTTAAGGCGGTAGCTCCAGAGAAGCTTATCTAATCCACTTTTAGCGCATGTTTGTCCTCTTGTGGGTTGATGGAGCATGTTAGCTTTGGTTGACAGTCGATTGATTTCTTGCAGCTAAAATATGCTTAAATTGTTCTGCATAAAAAATAATGAGGGTTTTTGGGTAAATTGATTTTGACAGAAGTGGCAAAATAGTAGTAGACTAGTGGAAGATAAGATAAAACCTCGGAGGTTTAAATGGCAGAAGTACTTTTGAAACACATCTGCAAGGTCTACGATGGTGGTGTGAAGGCTGTCAATGATGTCAACATTGAGATCAAAGACAAGGAATTTGTTGTTCTTGTTGGTCCTTCAGGATGCGGAAAGTCCACTACACTTCGTATGATCGCTGGGCTGGAAGACATTTCCAGCGGAGAGCTTTACATCGACGGCAAGGTCGTTAATGACGTTCCGCCGAAAGACAGAGACATTGCAATGGTCTTCCAGAACTATGCTCTGTACCCGCACATGACCGTCTATGACAACATGGCATTCGGACTTAAGATTCGTAAGTTTGCGAAAGAAGAGATTGATGCTCGTGTTCGTGAGGCGGCAAAGATTCTCGACATTGAGGAACTGCTTGACAGAAAGCCAAAGGCACTCTCTGGTGGACAGAGACAGCGTGTTGCTGTAGGACGTGCAATTGTCAGAAAGCCAAAGGTCTTCCTCTTTGATGAGCCACTTTCAAACTTGGATGCAAAACTTCGTGTTCAGATGAGAGCTGAGATTTCAGGTCTGCACCACAGGTTGCAAGCAACAATGATCTATGTTACCCATGACCAGGTTGAAGCTTTGACCATGGCTGATAAGATTGTTGTTATGAAGCTTGGTGTCATCCAGCAGATTGGTGGACCACTTGAGCTGTACAACAACCCAGACAACAAGTTTGTTGCAGGCTTCATTGGATCACCACCGATGAACTTCATGGTTTGTGATGTCATGGCCCAGGGCAATGATGTCTATGTCCACGAAGGTGATTTCCGTCTTAAGGTTACTCCAGAGCAGGCTAAGATTCTGAAGCCTTATGTTGGAAAGCAGGTCACATTTGGTATTCGTCCAGAGGATGTTGCTTTTGAGACAAAGTCTATCGATGGACAGACAATTGATGGTGCTGTATCAGTTGTTGAGCCTCTTGGATCAGAGACACACGTATTTGTTGCAACATCAAAGAACCAGATCACTGGTAAGATTGATCCTAACGTTGTTGTTAAGGTCGGTCAGAAGATTTCGCTTGCTCCTAATATGGAGAAGGCAAAGTTCTTCGATGTCCAGACAGAGCAGACAATTCGCTAAGCAGATTTCATTTTGACTTAGATAGACGTCATGGTTTCGACCATGGCGTCTTTTTTTTAGCATTACGTGGTTATTGTTCATAGCCGATTTACCTAGTTTGTGCAAAGTCGGCCAAGTACTTCCATAAAAACAGGCTTTTGAACTGACTTTCATGTAGGACACACCCATTGCTGAGATGTTAAATGCGGTTGGTATTTGGGGATTTCCACGCATTTTCAAAAATGAAGCGAAATACGTGGAAATTTCCACGTAAAATGAAAATCGGGAAGAAATACGTGGAAATTCTAGCGGACACGGGTTTGGGTTTTGGCTATTTTGGGGCTATATGGCTTGGTTTTGGGCTATTTTGGGGCAATTTGGCTTGGCCAAAGTCCAGTATGTTAGGCTAATTCCATAAAAGTGGGCTTTCCGAACAGGTTTTATGGGTGACACGCGCATTATTGGACAATTGGAGGCAGGCTAGGGCAGAAGATTTCCACGTATTTTCAAAAATGAAACGAAATGCATGGAAATTTCCACGTAAAATGAAAATTTGGAAGAAATACGTGGAAATACTGGAGGGAAGGGTTTGAGATTGAGGTTGGTTTGGTTCGTCCTTGTATGATTAATTGCACTAAAACTAAGGAAAGTAGCTGTGAATAGTACAATCTTGGGAAGGGGAGTTGTGGGTTTTGTAGTAAAAGAAACACAAAATGTTTGCTGTAGTGCATTTCGGGGTGAGCGAGAGGTGGAGAGGGGTTGTGGTAGCGACGGGAAGGGGCTATGATGGCGTGCATGGCTAGGTTGTTGTTTTTGAACTTTGCTTATCAGGTGACTATGGCGATTTTTGGGCCATATGTGCAGATTATGCTGAGAAATAAGGGGTACTCGCACGCAATGGTGGGGGTGATTATTGCACTTGGGCAGGTGGCAACTATGGTGGTGCCGCTAGGGGTCTCGGCCTTGGATGATAGGACGAGGAGGACGAGGAGTATTGCGGTGGTGATGAGCCTGGTGGGGGTGGGTTTGTTTGTGCCGGCGGCGCTGGTGGGTAGCATGTGGGTGACGGTGGTGTGTTTTTTTGGGGCGATGGGCTGTTATATGGCGTTGAATCCGCTGTTCGATGGGTACCAAAATCGGGTGCTGGAGGGGGACGCGAGGCGTTATGGGATGGCTCGCGCGGCGGGGACGCTAGGGTATGTGATTGCATTGAGTTTGTCGGTGGTGGTGGGGTTTCCGGTGGAGACGGACAACTGGAGTATCTGTCAGGCGCTACTGATGGGAGGAGTGATGCTGGTGGTGGCGATTTTGCTGGCACCGAGGGATGTGGAGAGGGGAGATGTGGTGGAAAGTGAAGTGTGCGTGGAGAGGGGAGTGCCGGTGAAAAGTGGAGCGCGCGCGAAAGTGAGGGCGGGGGTTTTTAGTGAGAGGTTTTATTTGTTGATGGCTGTGGCGGCGCTGACGAGGGTGGCGCAAGCGATTCCGGATAAGCTTTTGTCCTCGTATATGACGGAGGTGCTGAATCTGGGAGGAAATTTTGCGGGGATGACGGCTTTGGGGGCGATGTCAGAGTTTGTGATGATGATTTTATGCGGAAGACTGCTTCAGAGGGGGAAGACAACGCCATATGTGCTTGTGCTTGGTTCGGCAGTGGCATTGGCGGTGAGGTTACTGATTTATTATTTTTTCCCAAATGTGCCAGGTTTGGTTGCGGGGCAACTACTGCATTCGATGACGTTTGGTGCGTTTCATATTGGGGTGACGCAATTTGTGTCGAGAGAGGTTAGTAAGGAGCATTATGCACTTGCGATGAGTTTTTACTGGGCTATTGCGACAAACTTGCCTCAGATGATTGGATCTCTTTTGGGTGGTTTTGTTATTGACAGTTTGGGGTATGCTAAGTTGTTTCTGTATTTTACTTTATTTCCAGTGCTGGCTATAGTGATGGCACTAGTGTGGAGGCGGAAGCTAAAGTGAGGGGGTTTATAGTTTGATTTTTGAGTAAATAACTAGACAAATCTGGAGTTTTTATCAGATGGCACAGCGAGTTTTGTAATGACTGAACAGAGATATTAGAGGGGTAGTGAATGAAGAGGGAAATGCCAAAATATGGGTGAAAATTATTTTAGTTTAGGACTATTATTATGGGTATTATTGTTGTACCATAAAGTGTGAGTGCGTTGGTGATTTCTTGACCAGTTAAGTGCTTAGAAAACTTGAATTTTTACTATTTTTTAGTTACTTTATGGCGAGTAAATTGTTTAACTTTTGATTGTCGTTATTCGTATATTAATATCAATCCAAATTGGAGTGGATGATGAAAAGACTACTACCTATTTTCTTAGTAGCTGTCATGGTTTTGTGCTTGACAGCATGTAATCAAGATGTACTGTCCATGGTTGGTGGGTTCATGGACAAGCTTGGAAACAACATTTATGGCATAACCCCAGACATGAGTGATGTTAATAGTGTTACTGGCGAAAAGCTTGATAGTTTGTTTGCTGGTGAAGGTGGAAAAATTGACTCCGAAGCAGCAAAAGATATTCTGAATTCTATTGCAGATTTAAAGTCATCTAGCCAAAAGACAGAGGCACTTAAAGAGCAACTTAAGGAAACATTGCCAAAGGAACAGGCGGACACTGTTAAAAAAACTGTAGAGGATACACTGAGTAATGCTTCAAAGAGCCTTGACTCTGCTTTGGAAGGTAAGGAATTATCTGAAAGTCAACAAGCTATGGTAGATAAAGTTAAGGAAGTACTTGGAAGTGTTGAAAAGGGCATACCAAATACAGATGAATTAAACAAGGCTGATTTAGTAACAGTTGCTGCTTTAAGTACCATTGCGGATATGGCATCTAATATTGCTAAGGAAGTTTCAGAAAATGAGGGCTTACTTAATGATTCTGATAGACTTAAGGAACTGGTTGAACCTGGACTGGCAGCGCTAGACACTATAAAAATGGTATCTGATGTTGGCAGTATCAATTTGGTTAATGAGGATTTAATGGATGCTCTTATTGATGCTTTGCTAGGCGGTGATAAGAAAAATGGAGAGGCCCATGGGGTTAAGTCATATGCAATGGCATCTAATGTACGCTATATAGCTAGAATGGATGAGCCGATGGGAGTCCAAGATTCAGAAGACCTTATTGAACTGACAGATGAACAAAAAGAGTATTTAGCAATGCTCTCTGATACAGTAAGAAGTTTGTTGAATCTTATTACCAAGGATGGCAAGTTTGATGACGGTAAATTTAAAGCATTTGTTTCTCAGGCGTCGGCAATTCGTGCTTCTTATGAATTAATTACGTTGCCATATATTCCGAGTAACGCTAAGAAATTGGACGATTTTGGCGGCATGCTTAATGTGAAGTCGAATTTAAAAATGACAATAGATGATTTGGTTTTATACACCATTTGTATGGCTGTCACAGAGGTTGGCAAAGTAGAAGAACTTGTTAAGGGCCTAGGTAATTATATTAGCGACGCCTATGACTGTTTGATTGACCTTGAAAATAAAGCAGGTCAACTTAAAGGTTTGACTGATGAGGTTATGGGAAAACTAAAAGAAGTTCTGAACGGTAATAAAGATAACTGGACTGTTATTGGAACTTTTGGGGTTTTGATGGTTGATTCGAATTCGACAAATCTATTGAAGGCTGCGACAAAGGCGGATAACTACCCAGATATGGTTAGAGCGTTGTTTAGTTTGGCTGATGGGGAGGGGAAATGAAGAAAGCAATAATTACTTTGTTAGTTTTTCTAATGGTTATAACGTCTGTCTTTGCTGCAGAGGATAGTGGCAATGGAGATTGGTATAATTATAATACTGGTGAATTTCCAATTGATTTCACCTTTCACCCAGGTCTTGCGCGCTATGGAGCCATGGGTCGTAGCGGTCTGGCCTTGACCACTCGCTTAGACAGCTTCTTCGTCAATCCAGCCGCACTTGCCAAAAAAGGCTTCGCGTTAGCTATTCCAAGTGCCACAATCTCCGTATACAACCTCTCGGCAGCTTTGAATGATTCTAAAACAGTCGAGATTATTGACAAACTTACTCACGGTAATGCAACCAATGCGGATACCGCAAAATTAGCAGTGAATTTGCTTGGTAATCTTGGAAGAGGGCGCAACCTAATTGCAACTATGGATGCCTCTATTGCAATGAAGATTGGTATTTTTGGTCTTGCCACAAATATGCAGGTTAAACTACATGGTCTTAATACCGGATCTAGCATGCTTAGTCAGTCGATAATACCAGAAGTTAACCTTGCACAGACTGTGGGACTGGGCTTTAGGATTTTAAATTTTGATGCCGTTTCACTTTCAGTTGGTGCGTCAGTTCATGCTATCTACAAGGCATACTTCAAGGGCATAGATGCTAATACCATTGTTGGGTTAATTGGTGGTACAGAAGAAGCGGACCCTACTAAACTACTGCTATGGGATACCCCAATTGTTGGTGGTTTTGCTGTTCCAATTGATGTTGGTGTTAATGTTGGCTTCTTTAATAATGCACTGGTTTTGGGAACTACTTTAAGCAACATTAATGGTAAGTACTACATGAATAGCTATGGTAGTGCTGGGGACTTGGTTAACTCGTTAAGCACTGGTGCAATGGCCCCTCCAGAGGGGCATCAGGTAGCGGCATCTGAAAAATTTACTATTAAAACGCCGCTATCTTTCAACATTGGTTTGGCTTTTGCTCCACGTGTTCCAGTGTTGCGACCAGTTTTAACATTTGACTTTGTTGATATTATCGATTTGTTTACTAGTGATAATTTCCAAGCAAGTGATATCTTGCTACACATGAACTTTGGTGCTGAGTTTGGCCTTTGGGACGTACTTACAGTCAGGGGCGGAATTGATCGTGGTTACATTTCTTTGGGTGTCGGCTTTTGGCTTCCGTTCATGGAAATCGACGTAGCTTATGGTCGCCAAGAATTTGGCGACGAGATTGGCGATAAGCCAGTTGATGCACTGACTATCAAATTCAGTTTAGGCTATGACAAAAAGTAACTCAAAGTAATCCCCAAAAAAGCCGCCAGTTGATGGCGGTTTTTTTATTAGTGCGCTCGGCGGTGCATGGTTTTAACGTGTAAAAAGTTCCAAATTCTTTTAATGGGAGACCAAGTAAGGGCAGTTGAGCGTGGTTAGTGGATGGTGTTGAGGTAGACTTTGTAAAGTAGAGTGGTGTTGCCACCGCAGGTCATGGAGAGTTGCTGGGATTCGGTTAGTGTATGGTGCTCTAAGATGTGGGTAGTGCTGGACTGAAGGTGCAAGAGAATGGTGCGGGCTTGGTTGATGGCGTGGTTTTCTAGGGCCCCACCACCGACGGTGCCATAGATGGCTGTTGGTGTGACGTAGAGCATGGAGCCGATGGACTGGGGAACGGAGCCTTGTTTTTGGACTATGCGAACCATGACGCCGTCATTGGCGGCGGCTTGGGCGAGTAGGGAAGGGTCGATTGTAATGGTGGTTTTGTCGCGGCGGAAAGTGGAAATAATTTCAGCCATGATTGAGATTGCTATCTCTTGTGGTGTGACTGCGTTAATGGGAAGTCCGATGGGGGAGTGGAGTTTAGAGAGCATGGGTTCGGTTATACCCATGGCTTTGATGTTTTGAAGGCAGTGGTCAACTTTGGCACGGGAACCTATCATTCCGATATAAGAATGTTTTCGGTGCAAAGCATAGAGAAGGCACTCTTGGTCATGGTTGTGGCCGTGGGTGAAGATGCAGTAGTAGGGTGAGACGAAGCTAGGGTAGTCCTTGGAAAGGGTTTCGTCGTAAGGGCCGACAATGCGTGTGGCAAGTGGGAAGCGCTGGGCAGTAAGTAGCTCGGCTCGGCTGTCGAAGATGGTGACGCGCATGCCTTGCAGAACGGCTAGGTCGTAAAGGGCTTTACCGACGTGGCCGCAGCCGAAGAGGACCAAATGTGGCTCTAGGGTTATGTTTTCGGTCAGGTCTGGAGTGGTAATTTCTGAGCCGCAAACAAGGCGGCCGTCCTGATAGATGGACTCGGCCCCAGTTTTGAAGATGGTGCGGCGTTGGACAGGGCCGCGCTGGATAGCATCTAGAAAATCGACGTAAAACTTATTCATCTAAAATCTCCTTGACCGCACGCAGTGTGGTCTGAATCTGTTCTTGGGTGGTAAATGGGCCAGGCGAGAACCTTAGTGTCCCTGTCGGGAATGTGCCCAAAGTTTTGTGGCTAGATGGGGAGCAGTGGAGGCCGACTCGGGTTTCTACTGAGTATCTGTCGCAAAGGCTGGAGGCAATTTCGGCTATGTCTTTTTGGGAAGATGTTATTGAGATAACTGAGGTTCGAGGGCCATCAAGGGGGGCGCCGACTAACTGGATGCCGGGGATTTCACTTAGCCCAGTGTAGAGGAGGGCGGTCATGCGCTGCTCTTGGGCGTAAAGTTCTTCTTTGTTTTTCAAGACGAATTCTACACTTTTGGCAAGGGCCAATAGGCCGGGGATATTCTGGGTTCCTGCTTCTAGGCGGTCGGGAAGGGTGGTGGGGATTCCTTCACTGTCACTTTGACTTCCAGTTCCGCCGGATATAAGCGGTGTGATTTTTGCGGCGATGTCCTTTCTGAGGGCAGCGCCGCCAGTGGCCTCGGGCCCTAATAGGCCCTTGTGGCCGGAGAAGATGATGCCGGCGAGGTTCCAGTTGTCCATGTCCAGTTGGACGTGTGGGAGGGCTTGGGCGGCGTCGAGGAAGAGGGGTAGGCGAAGGGTGGTGGCGAGGCGGGCTAGACGTGGGATGTCTTGGATGGCGCCTGAGACGTTGCCGGCGGCGCAGATGAGGATGGCTTTGGTGGTGGGGCGGACGAGAGGCGCGATGTGGTCGAGGAGGATGTAGCCTTGGCGGTTGCAGGGAATGCGGGAGAAGTTTAGGCCGAGTTGGACTATAGGACGCATGACGCTATTGTGCTCGGCCGCGGAAACTATGATGTGGTCGCCGGGTTCGCAAATGCCTTTGATGATTAGATTTAGGGACTCGGTGACGCCACTACTGAAGCAAACGCTTTCGGGTGTGCTGAGGTTGACTAGGCGGGCGATGTTTTGTCTGAGACTGTATATTTTTTCGAAGATGGGATATTCGGAGGCGCCGCTGGTGCGGTTGATGTTGGTGCAAGAGCGTTCTATGAAGTCGCGTATTTCGTCGGCAATGCCGGGGGCTTTGGGGAAACTGGTAGCTGCGTTGTCTAGGTATATGCGATTATTTGGTGTCATGATATTTTCTTTTTGTGCATAGTGTTGTGAATAGTGTAGTGCATGGTGTTGGATTTAGTGTGGATGTTTAGGCCATAGGCATAACAGGGATTTTTAGGGGACGATGCGTCATTATATCGGAGTTGGTGAGGATTTTCAAAAACGAGTATTGTTTTGCAGGGGCTTACTTTAGGCTGAGGGGCATCGTGTAGTGCCACAAGATTTCTCTCACTAGCAACTGTATTTGTATCAGCATTTCTAATCATGTTGCAGGCATGAAAGCCCATCTTAATTGCTTTGTATTTGCTGTATGGTTTTATCATCATAATTCATCATAATAATCTGTTTTCCAAATGGCTGTACTATTTTTTAAATCTGTAGGATTAACAGCTTCCCCCTAGCAGACGGAGCATTCTGACATTGAGTTTGTCCGCTGTTAGTGTAGTACCGCCTACCATCTTCTAATTATAACACAGCAAACGTAACATATTTGCAAGGATTTTTATGTCGATAGGGTAGTGGCCGGTACTATTTACAGCCGGTTTTCCAATAATGTCAGTCCTACATGTGCTACTCAATGCCTGTTTTGGTCGCCATATTAGGTTTTACACTACTACGGAGGGGGTTTCCCCCAGAATTTGAAAATCATAATTCTAGGAACACCAAATTCTGAATATCCAAACCTTTTTTATGGAAACCACTTCCATGTTCCCCAAGTAGTTTGAGGATTATTTCTCAATAGGGCTACTAACAGTAGCATTCGCAAGCATCAAAAATAAAAATTGCCATTGTATTTTCAAAGATATGATGGTAAAATCTATTTGAAATCAATGTTGCGTTTTGTTGCAGTGCTCCGCAAACTTGCATCGGTGGCAACCCCTTCCCCAGTGGGAAACTTCGCCGCAATTTTACCACGCACCCAACTTTGAAAACGCATTGAAAAAAGGAAGGAACTATGAAAGAGTCTCTGAAAATCAACAAGGAAAAAACTAGCCTAGCAGTGGCTGGAGCGCTTATAGCAGTTGCGGCCATTGTGTTAATGCTATTGGGAAACCCCAAAAACATGGGATTTTGCATTGCATGCTTCGTGCGTGACATCGCTGGAGGAATTAAACTTCACACCGCCGCACCAGTTAGGTACGTCCGCCCCGAAGTCATCGGCCTTGTACTTGGTTCATTTGTCATCAGTCTCTGCACGCGCGAGTTCAACGCTCGCGGTGGTTCCTCTCCAGTCCTCCGATTTTGTATCGGCGCCATGGTCATGATTGGCTGCCTAGCATTCCTTGGCTGCCCCTTCCGCATGGTCCTTCGACTATCTGCCGGTGACCTGAACGCTCTAATTGGCTTAATCGGCTTTGCTGCTGGCATCGGCTGTGGTGCGTTCTTCCTCTCAAAAGGCTTCTCACTCGGCCGCGCCACCAAACAAGCCCCACTGGAAGGCGCCGCTATCTCCTTTATCAACATAATTTTACTCCTTCTAGTTGTCCTAGTCCCCACCATCTTCGCCTTCTCCGAAACTGGTCCAGGCTCCATGCATGCCCCAATCATTGCGTCCCTAATAGGCGGACTCTGTGTCGGCGCTTTGGCCCAACGCACCCGCATGTGCATGGCCGGCGGCTTTAGGGACCTCTATCTCCTTAAGGACGCTACACTTATCACCGGTTTTGGAACCCTCTTCATCGTCGCATTGATTCTGAACCTAGCCACCGGCAACTTCAACTTCGGATTTGCCAACCAGCCCATAGCCCACACCGCACATATTTGGAACCTTCTCGGAATGTTCGTCTGCGGTCTAGGCTCCACTATGCTCGGCGGCTGCCCACTTCGCCAACTCATACTAGCAGGCGAGGGCAATAGCGACAGCGCACTTACTGTGTTGGGCCTTCTAACTGGAGCTGCTATTTCCCATAACTTCGGTTTAGCCGGCTCTGCCGACAGTGTTGTTGACGGCGTTTATAAAGTTGGCGGCATAAGCCTTGCCGGCAAAATTGCCGTCATTGCCTGTATAATAATCTTGCTTGCCATCGCATCCATTAAGACTTTTGCAAAGAAAAAGGAGAACTAATACAAATGCCGAACCCCACCCAAACCCTTGATTGCCGTGGCCTCAGTTGCCCAGAACCAGTAATTTTGACAAAAAAAGCTATAGCAAGTGGTCCACAAACCATCAAAGTTTTAGTTGACCAAAGAGCCCCACTTGAAAATGTTACCCGTTTTCTAACTGCCATGAAGTACAAAGTTTCCTCTCAGGAGCAAGATGGACAGTGGACAATAACCGCAACCAAATAACTTCCGCTGCCACAGTGGCAGAGGCCCCCAAACAGGCGGATGGTGACGCAAAGGTACTAATTGCAACTTTTGCCAACCACTATGGGGCAATGCTATTTAAAAAGACGGTTGGAAATAGATGTAGCCTTCGCCCAGTACCTAGAGCTTTATCATCTTCGTGCGGGACCTGCGCAGTGTTTGATGTCCCATTCTGCCCGGAATTTGTGAACGAGAATCTTGAAGCCGTTTACGAGTTTTCGGGCGGGCGGTATGTGTTAATTTATGAAAACTGAAGTAAAACTAACAAGTATGGTGAAGACCTCAGGTTGCGCGGCAAAGTTACCGCCAGAGAAACTTCACCGCGTAATTGACAATCTTCCCTTAATGAAAAGCGCCAAGTTGCTTGGCGGTTTCGAAAGTGCGGATGATGCGTTGGTGTATCAGGTAACTGATGATATTGTTTCGGTTCAGACAGTTGATTTTTTCCCTCCCATGGTTGATGACCCTTTCATATTCGGTCAGGTAGCTGCAGCAAATGCACTTTCGGACATCTATGCCATGGGCGGTACTCCCGCGGTTGCAATGAATCTTCTCTGCTTTCCGTCCTGTCTGGACCTATCCGTTATGGATAGCATACTGCGTGGCGGTATCGACAAGGTAAAAGAGGCCGGTGCCGTTATTGCCGGTGGACACACCATTGCCGACCCGACCCCAAAGTATGGTCTGTGCGTCACAGCATTTATGAAAAAAAATGATGTTTGGACCAATTCTGGCGTTCAAATTGGCGACTCGGTAGTTCTTACCAAGGCCCTTGGTGTTGGGGTTATCAACACTGCCGCCAAAGGCGGCGAGGCCCCAGATGACAGCGTTGCCGCTGCCGTTGACTCGATGACTCGTCTAAACAAAGCAGCCAGGGACCTTGGCACCAAGTTTAAAGTCCACGCTGCAACTGACGTTACCGGCTTTTCTCTAGCAGGTCACTCTCAGGAATGTGCCGTCGCTTCTGGTGTTACCATTGAATTTAACTTAAATTCAATTCCCATCCTGCCAGGTGCGTTGGACCTTGCCCGTTTCGGCCTTATCCCAGAGGGCCGCTACACTAATGAGGACTATCTTTTTAATAAGGTCCGTTTCGCAGACGGCACACCACAGAATCTAATCGACATAGCCTACGACCCACAAACCTCTGGCGGTCTACTACTCTTTATGTCCCCATCTGACGCCCAGTCCTATGTCCAAGAAATGAACAAGCCCTACTGCCGTATTATTGGTACTGTCCTCCCTAAACAAGACCGCGATGTAATCTTTTGCTCTTAGCATATTTTGGCTGAAACCAAAGCTAATATTTGCATTTACTCAAACCTAGGACTCTGCACTTTCACTGTTAATCAATTTGGATAGGGCAGTGTCGTTGCTGTCTCATATCGCTCTCATATCGCCCTCATATCGCCTTGATGGTAACTGGCTTTTTGAAACCTACCTAGAATAGAATTGCTGCATACTCAATGTGCGTACTTGTGGCTTGATAGGGTAGGCAAAACAACCTTACTTGATTCCAAACTGCTCTTCAAAAATTGGCTCTATTGCCGCTTTAGATAATTTTTCAAACTGAATATATTTTTCAAGAATATCCCTACCCGCCTCAGTAAGACAGGCAGAACCACCTTCCGGCCCACCATGAAACCTAGCAACCGCAGTAGTGCCAATGGCTTTTTCGACATTTCGAATCATTCGCCAAGCCTTTGAGTAACTAATTTGCATTTTTTCGCTTGCGGCCTTCACAGATTTTTCGGAATCAATAAAAAGAAACAAATCCCGAACACCAGGTCCAAAAAATCCATCACCATCTTCAAGCAGCACTAACTTTGCGTTGAAATTCATGACTAAATTATAGCCACATATAAACAAGGATGCAACAAAACCCAAACTTAAACCATTTTCCCTATTCAAAAACCATTATACTTGATTTAAAATAATGACATGAATCTTTCCCCAACAAAAACCAATTCCCAAAAATCCGCTCTCAACCGCACAAACCTCTACAAAATCCTAGCTGATATCACTTACGCAGAACATTCCAATAAGCCTCACACCCCCACTTGCATCGCCATTACCGGCGGTGGCGGCAAAACCACTCTTATGATTAAATTTGCGCACTATCTTCGATCTATAGGCCATCGAATCCTAATTACCACCACCACAAAAATCGCCTCTCCCAACCTGATTGACTACGGCGCCGACCACATTTTTTCCGATGACCGCATCCTTGCACACCGCCCCGCCGCTGCCACCACCACACTCTATGCCATTCAGGACACCATCACCACAAAATGGCACAGTCCGCCGCTTACCACCCTTCAGGCCATCCTCCCCAACTATGACATTGTTATTGCCGAGTCCGATGGCTCCAGACACCTGCCTATAAAAATCCATACTGAAAGAGACCCTGTCATCCCCAGTTTTTGTATCTACACAATTTCTATTTTAGGGCTTTGGGCTATAGGTCAAAAACCCACTGACGTAGTCTTTGGTCCTGCAGATACTGATTGCCCACCCACAACCATAATAGATAAGGACTATCTTCAGTGGTACATTGACAGTCCAGAAGGCCTACTAAAGGGAAGTATTCCCAGTTCAAGAGCCATTATCCTAAACGGCGCCGAAAACTTATATCAAGAATCATCCCCGCTTTCTGAATCTCAAATAAAAAAACAAATAAGTTTACTTAAAAAATTAAAATATCCCAAAGACGCCTTCGTTTGCACAGCATCAGAACAACTAGGAGAATTGTATGAAACCATCCAGTAACATATTTGACAATCTAATAATAGTTCGCGGAGCAGGGGACCTAGCTACAGCAACAATCATCCGTCTGCACAATAGCGGATTTAAAGTAATAGCACTGGACATCCAGCGTCCAACCGTCATTAGGCGTACCGTGGCCTTTGCACAAGCTATGTTTGACCAAATTGCAGAAGTAGAAGGAGTTACCGCTCAGTTAGTAACTCTTGACCAAATTCAAGCCACAATAGAGAAAGGCATTGTCCCCGTCGTCGTTGACCCTGACGGCCTATCTATCAAAGCTCTAAAACCAACAATCGTAGTTGACAGCATAATCGCAAAAAAAAATCTAGGCACAAACCGTGCAATGGCCCCCTTTACAATTGCCTTAGGTCCCGGATTTACTGCTGGCGTCGACGTCGATTGCGTCATTGAAACCGCTAGGGGCCACAATCTGGGCCGCCTTATCTATGACGGGCCTGCTAGCCCAAACACTGGTATACCAGGTAATATCGAGGGCTTTTCCAAAGAGCGTGTCATCCACTCTCCATGCCCAGGCCTCTTTACAAGCCGCGTCCGCATCGGCGACATTGTCCAGCATGGCGACATCATCGCCTACGTTGACCAAACCCCTGTCCACGCCACCATCGACGGCATGGTCCGCGGTCTGTTAAATGATGGCTTAGTTGTGCCGCAACACTTTAAAATTGCTGACATAGACCCCCGTGCAGGCCGTGCAAATTACACAACCTGTTCTGATAAAGCTCGCGCCCTCTCCGGTTCTGTCCTTGAGGCTGTCCTCCACTTTCTCTCTACACATTAGCCTTCCATGTTGCGCTCTTTGTCTGATTTGGTCCTCAAAAAGGTTTTGCACTGTCTTTGAAAGCACCTCTTTCTCAGGCATGGAAAAAACAATATTCAGAAAAGGCAAAGGCCAAATAAGCAATCAAAGCCTATCATTTCACAGCAACATAATGCCCATAATAGGCTAATTGTAAATTTTTTTTCCTAAAATAACTCTTATTATGCAATAAAAATACCACAAACCGGAGTAGGGAAGTTAGAAAAATAATAAAAGAAAAATTGAACACAGTGTTGAATTTTAGATTAATGTTGAGTATATTTTAGACGATATTTTGGTATCTAGCCTTATTACCATGATTGCTACTACTAACGCTTTTGCCGCCTGTTCGCTTTCGCATTTAGATAACAAAAGGGAACAAAGGGGAAAAGTGAAAAGGAGAAAAGAAGCCAGTAAGCCCAAAAAGCTTTTGGAGGTTGACATGAATGTTAGTGGAGATCAGAACAGAAGTGTTCGAAACACTAAAAGACGATTACATGAAAGCCTTTTTAAGTTGGTTTTGAAAAAACCATTAGGGAGTATCACCGTTAGAGATTTGACCGATGATGCGGATGTAAATAGAGGAACCTTTTATCTGCATTATAGGGATGTAAAAGATATGGTCAAACAGATGGAGAAGGACTTCTATAATGACTTTAGCGTTGCGCTAACAGCCATTGACCAAAAGTCTCGCGATTCAATAACCATATTTACTAAATGCCTAGAGCAACATATGGACCTATGCAAGATAGTGCTAGGCGCCAATGGAGACTTGGCCTTTCTTGAGGCAATGAAGAAAATAATAGAGGACAAGTGCTCTAAGATTTGGAAAGATGCTGTTCCAGATATGAGTGATGAAGATTTGAAAATACTGGACTCGTTTTTGATAGGCGGAGTTCTCTCTACCTTACAAGATTGGGCCAGAAACGAAAATAGAGAAAGTGCAGAGGAAATAGCCGGAGTGCTAAACAAACTAATATTTGATGGAATTTGTCCAGTTGTAGCAGCTTGGCAAACGGGCATTCAAACAGTTCAGGCCACGCCTACAGGTAGCCAACCAACTACCATTCAGGACGTGCCTTCTGGAGGTCAAAGTGCACAATAATAGCCATGCATATGTTGCAACTTGCCAACACCACAGCTACTGCTACAACTCGCCAAAGCCAAAAAATGTGGCTCTAACCCAGTCCACACTGGTGCCACTGACACTCAATCTACAACTATAAGTATAAGGAAATAACGATGGCCAGAAAAGTTGGAACACTAATTCGATGGATAGTCACACTACTGCTAATAGCAATAGGACTATTTCTCATATGGAAGTTCATAATAAGCAAACCAGACCAGGTTTACGAAAACCCACTATCGCCCGTAAAAGTCAGCAAACCATACAGAGCTGACGTCCAAGAAAGTTTGGAACTTTACGGATACATAGAAGCCAAGGCCATGATTCCAGTTGTTCCATTCGTCCAAGGCACAATAACTGGCTACTACGCAAAAGCTGGAGACTATGTTACTGAAGGGCAGGTTCTTGCACAGATAGATAGTACTCCTTATGAACTTCAGGTTAAGCAGGCCGAGGCCGTCTACTTAGCCGCAGAAGCCACCTTCACCCGCGTTCAAAACCTCTACAAAGCAGGTGCTGCAACCCAGCAAAATTATGACGAGGCCAAAGCACAGGTCGATGCCTACAAGGCCCAGTATGACCTAGCAAATGTCCAACTTGGCTACGCAACTGTAACAGCACCAAAATCTGGAACAATTTTGACCGCAGATAGTGCCGAAGGTTCCATTGCCACATCCTCAAGCCCCCTATACGTAATAGCCGATTTGGAAAATCTTCAAATAAATCTAAGCGTGCCCGAAAAATACTTTGACCTGATAACCCAAAACCAAGACAATATCAACGCCATCATCTCCCGTGAAGGGGCCCAAGCACATGCCGTTGTGGACTCTGTTGCACCATACGTCTCTCCCGATTCGAAAACCTTCAGCGTCACACTGGCTTTGGACGGCGACGTAAGCATGTTCCGCCCTGGCATGTACGTAAAAATCACACTAATCTATAACACATACAACAACGCCCTAGTTTTGGACCAAAAGACACGCAACACCGACGGGTCAGCCTACTGGTACGACCCCGAAAATCAAACGGCCAATTATGTTGTTCTAGACGTCGTGGCTGCCGACAACAATCGCTTCATCATTGATGAATCTTGGGCCGACACTCTGTTTATCGTTGACGGACAAGGTTCCGTCCTAGATGGCCAACACGTCAAAGCTATCGAAGCAGAATCTGTCTCACAACCAGACCCCGAAACCACTGACTCACCTGCCACAGACACCTCCGAATTCTCCCCACAGACTGATTCCGAAACCACCGACTCCCCGCAACAAGACGTAGACATTGATGCTGCCATTCAGTCTCAGCCTGCTAACACCACTTCCGATAGCACAACAGAAGGACCTAGCGTATGAAAATCTCGCACTATGCCGTAAAGCACCCAGTTGTCATCGCTATGATCCTCATTGCCCTAATAGCATTTGGAATATTTTGCCTAACTGGACTAAGTATCGAGTTTATACCTGACATCTCTCTACCAGAAGTTGAAATAATAACAATCTATCCAGGAGCCTCCGCGGAAGACGTAGAAAAAGACATCACTACTGTGCTAGAAGACCAGCTAGTAACACTGCCAAACTTCAAGAAAATGAGCAGTAAAAGCTCCAACTCCTTAAGCTGGATAACAGTACAATACCAAGACAGCGTAGATGTATATGACCAACTAACAGATTTAAAGTTCACACTTCAAGAATTAAGAGATAGCCTCCCTGCCGATGCGCAGGACCCCATGGCAATAGTAGGTGGAGCTACCATGCTACCTACAATGGAATTTGCCATAATCGGAGGAAAGGACACAGGGAGAATAACACAATACATAGAAGATACACTAAAACCCCAGCTAACGAAAATTAACGGAGTTGCAGGAGTAGAAATAGTAGGTGGAAACACACCCCAAATTAACGTCAAACTCAGAATGGATGACGTAGCAAGTAAAGGAATAAGCCTACTTCAGGTATATCAGGTATTAAACTACTCAAGTTTCTCTGTCCCACTAGGAACGGCAGACTACCAAGACCACACCATCAGCGCAAAATACGATGGAAAAATACAAGACCTAGAAGAAATAAAGAACTTGCCTGTTGGTGTGGGAGATGATAACGTAATGATCTGCCTAAAAGACATAGCGGATGTTACCTACTCATATCCAAATCCATCAGTTTATGTACTATCAGAAGGAAGCGATTTGGTGATGGTTTCCATCACAAAAAGAGCCTCAGCAAGTAATGTACAGATAAATAATAGTGTAAAAAAGGTTCTGCAGACCATCAATGAAGATACAGATGGCGCTCTAACATACCAAATATTCTCAGATGATTCAAAGAGCATTAAGGGCTCTCTTTCCACCGTTCTTAGCTCCGGAATCATGGGAATAATAATAGCAGTTATAGTCATATTCCTGTTTTTAAATAACCCAAAGGCCACACTGGTAATCGGGTCATCTATCCCACTTTCATTCCTATTTACCTTTATAGGAATGAAACTAGCAGGCCAAACAATTAACCTAATAACAACATCAGCTCTAGTTGTCGCCCTAGGAATGGTAGTCGATGCCTCTACAGTCATGCTTGAAGAAATCTCTAGATACCTAGGAAAACCAGGCTACGAAGTAGACGATGCTATAATCCTAGGTTCGAACGAAGTTGGATCCTCAATAGTAGCCTCATCCATGACAACCATGGTAGTTTTCATACCACTAATCTTCCTTACGGGCATCGTTGGCATGATAATGAACGGCTTTGCTATCGTCCTAGTCCTGTGTATTTTCGCCTCACTGATGGTCTCAATTGTCTTCGTTCCATTTATGGTCAAGACCCTCATGTCCCGCAATCCAAAGCAGCCAAAAAAAACGCTTTTCATGAAGGCCATCGACAAGCTAGAAGGCGCCTACAAAAGCGCCCTAAAATGGAGCCTAATCAATCGAAAATACGTCATCTTCCTCCCCATTGCATTACTACTTCTTTCGTTCGTCCTAATCTTCAACCTCGGCTACAGCTTCATTCCGTCCATCGACACCGGCGAATACTACGTTAACCTCGAATTCCCACACAGTTACAGCACGGAAATGACCCGCGAAAAAACAGTCCAAGCCGCCGACATCATCCGCGAACTCCAACCTGAAACCGAGGCCATTGCCATCTTCGTCGGAATCTCAGACGCCATGGGCGGCAGCGCCACGTCCACCACCAACCACGCCTACCTCTACATCAAACTCAAAAGCGGCGACCGTCGCGACGTCCTCACTCTAGTCAACCAGGCCCAGTACGAGCTCTCTGCCCGCATCCCCGATTGCAACGTCACAAGTACAAACGGCGGTTTTGACAAGCTAGTTTCCTATGTCTCCGGAGGCGGCGGCTATGGTATCACCCTTATAGGCACTGACCTAACGACCCTTTATCAAGAGGGCAGTCGCATTCGTAACTTCCTATCTACTGACCCCGATGTAACTACCACAAGCATCTCCACTAATTTTGATGAACTCTTGCTGTCAATCGACATGGACCATCAAAAGATGAACTCCCTAGGCATAACCAGTTATGAAGCCGGCATGGTTTCCGCCATTCTATTTAACGGCGTAGACACAGGAACCATGACGGTGGACGATGACCGAAGCACAATCCACCTTTGTAGTGACATCACCGACGGCTTTATCGATGTCTCTAGCCTTGGCCGTATCCCGATCTCCACACTAGCCGGCACCACAGTGACGCTGCAAGAGCTTGGCGACATTAGCATGGAAAACACAATCTCTGCCATCAACCACACAGACCGTGCCCTTTCCGTAACTGTAAACGCAACCCTTGTTAGTGAAGATGCCTCAGGTGTAACTGCTAGAATGGCAAGCTATCTAAATCAAAACCCACTCATGGAAGGCATTGAAACTGAGTCTGGTGGAATTATCGGTCTAATCGTTGACAGCCTCAAGTCCGTCATCACCGCGCTAGTTATCTCCATCTTCCTCCTCTACATGGTCATGGTCATCCAGTTTGAGCGCTTCCGCCAACCCTTCATCATCATGGTCAGTGTCCCGTTCTGCCTAATTGGCGTCATCCTCAGCTTCCTCGTATTCGGCTCCTCAATCACACTCCTAGGCGTTATCTCCCTAGTTGCCCTCGCTGGAACCGTTGTCAACAACGCCATCATCCTAGTCGACTTCATCAACCAACTGCGCGACCGAAAACGCTCCGCCATAATTCTAGGCGTTGACGAGTCCTTAATTGACCGCCCCGGCTCCAACTACACCCGAGAAACCGGACGCGGAAAACTTCTCGATTTTATCACCGAATCCCGCATTCTTGCCCTCAGCATCGTTCAAGGCGGCTCCTCTCGTCTTAAACCAATCCTCATCACCACCCTGACCACCATCGTCGGAGTCATCCCAATGGCTCTGGCCATTGGCGAGGGCTCTGAGATGTATGCCTCCGTTGGACAAGCCATTGCTGGCGGTTTGTTAACATCTACCTTAATAACTCTATTCATAGTCCCAGTAATCTATTACATGGGCGAAAGTCATGTACTTAAAAAGAAAACCCGAAAAATGGAGCATTCAAATGACTAAACGAATCCCAACTTCACTTTTTGCAATTCTACTTACCCTAACACTTGCCCTCCTAATTGCCAGTCTCTCTAGCTGCTCTGCAGTCTTTACTGCTGGAATCAGTGGAACAGTTGAAACCAAAGATGGAACAAGGGATGTCCCCGTCCAAGGCGTAAATGTTTTTGTCTACACCGACAAATCCCAAAGAGACTCCGACTTTACCCAATTTGAAGCAGGCCACCTTACCCGTCCATCTCAAGGCTCTGGCTACGTTGCCACCACAACCACCGATCCAAACGGTCAGTTTACTGTAAATAAGATTGTTTGGAAGACAAATGGCTCCGAATTTGGAAAAACAGCCGACGTTAACACCGTCTACCTTATCTTCTACCACGAAGATTACGTGCCTAAATACTGTGATGCCACAATCATCAGTGATAGCACCAACTCCAGCAACATCAAAATGACACTAGAGTCCAGCAAGGACTATGCCACCATAAACGTCAGAATTTTGGATGTCTCAACCAACCTTATTATGAGTGACCAGTGCACCGTGGAATACACTGTTACTTCAGACGGAAAAGAGACCACAGATACTGTTAACCTAACTGGCTCTGGTACACTGTCTGTTAAATTCCCCAAAGGTAAATCCCCCACTACTATAAAGTTTAAACTTACCAGCCCTGGAACCTACTGGGAAATGGTAAAATCTGATGGCTCAAAAATTGAAGGACAGTCAGATCCAATTGGCATTACTAATGGAACCAATTCCGTAACCTTGTACATGAAAAACTATGAATTCACTCTGCCTGGGTTCTATGGTGATATCGATGGTAAGGTTGATGAATTTGCAAATGATGCAAGTAACGACAGTCAATTAATAAAACTTGAATACAAAGAGCACAACTCACAAACGTATCATGAATTTGATGAAGTTAAGAATGCAAATCTAAAAACCTTTTCAGAAAGAATAGTAACTTCTGATAAAGTCCATTTCCAGCATGGCCTATTCAAAGATGTTGGACGCTCTGATTATTATTCTATTACAATAAATAAAGATAATTATCCTAAGATTTTTGACTGGAATAACTACAGTGGCAAGAATATTACCATAGATTTGAAAATCAGCTTTGGAAACAAGTCTCATGAATTTAAGTATTCTCCTAGCACAGGAGAAGTCTTTAACCTTGGACACATTGAACCAAAATGAAAAAACTACCCCTCTTACTCCTATCCATACTTATCCTCATCCCCGCCTTTGCTCTCAGTCCCGCTGACCTGCAGGATGCTATGCTTGCTAACAACCCAGACATCCAAAAAGCCAAAGCAGAAGTCTCCAAGGCCCAACTGGATGTCAAAGACGCAAAAGCAGGATACAGCCCCACAGTGGACCTAACCATAACTGGAAGCTACATAGCAAACCCCATAGGCCCAATCAACATCAACCTAGGAGATTACATTTCACCCCAAATATCAGGACCTCCGGACTACATCCAAATTTACAAAGGCCAAGAAAGCTCCTACTACCAGTTCCAACTCTCCATAACCCAGCCCATATTCACCTGGGGCAAAATCTCCAAGTCCATAAAACTCTACAGCGCAGTATCAGATGCAAGAGCCTTGCAACTAGAAGATACCATAGAGAAAACCCAAACCGAGCTAAACACCAGAGTCGCCGCCCTTTACTACCTTTTGCAAATCCAAAAAGTCCTAGAAGACCAGACCCAAATAGCCCAAAGACTAATAACCATAGCAGACCAAGCTCAGGCCAACGGCATGATGCTAGAAGCTGATGCCTTAGCCGTAAAAGTTCAAGCCAGCCAACTAGATGTAGCAAAAGCCCAAATTGACCAACAAGTTACAATAATGCTTACCGCCATAGAAGGCATAACAGGCCTTACAGATATCCAAGCCCAGGACCTAGAATTCGATGAAATAGCCTTTCAGAAAGACCTAGAAACACTCCGTGACATGGACTACCAAAGCCTAGTTGCCAAGTGCCTTTCCGACAGCAGAACCACATTTCAGCTTCTCTCCAAACTTTCCACCATAGCCCAGTACACCAAGGACATCGCTAATGCCTCCGTAAACTGGAAGCCCGATTTTGCCCTAGTTGTTAACGCCGACTACAGCGGAAGCCGCTTTCCGCTAATCCAGACCGACTGGTACCGCCAAGATGACTGGAGCGCCACCGTAACTGTAGCCCTAAAAAGCACAATTTTTGATGGTGGCAAAGCCATAAGAAACGTCAAGCGCACCCAAACAGAAGTCGAAAGCGCCGAAGTTGACACCCAAAGCGCCAAAACCCAAATCCGTAGCGCTGTTGACCAGAACTGGACAAACCTCTTCGTCTATCAAGCCCAAATCGACTACCAAAACGCCCTAGCCGCCCAACAAGACCAAAAAAACCAAGTTAACAAAAATCTTCTCGACACCGGCTATGGCTCAGAATCCGACTACCTTCAGGGCCAACTTGAGCGCAACAACTGCCAAATCGAAATTCTCCAAAACAAAATCAATCAAGCCGCCGCCCTGTACACACTTCTCTACCTCCAAGGTGAAAATCCAACCACCACTTCTGATGCCACTGCCTCAGACAGCACTCCTGCCACTGAAAACGCCCCCGCCCCCGACGACGCTCCCGAATCGCTATGACCTTCACCACCATCGACTTCGAAACCGCCAACCAATTCCCCCAAAGCGCCTGCTCCGTCGGCCTAGCCAAATTCGACTCCACCGGCACCCTAGTCGACCGCTTCTACTCCCTCCTTCGACCACCCCGCGGCTACGACTTCTTTAACGCCCGCAACATCGAAATCCACGGCATTCGCCCTCGCAACGTCCTCGACGCCCCCGACTGGTCCTACATCTGGCCCGAAATCCTCTATTTCATCGGCGATGACTTTCTAGTCGCCCACAACGCCCGCTTCGACATCGGCGTCATGACCAACCTCCTCACATTCTATCATCTCGAGTTCCCTGACCTCTCCTACCTAGATACGCTTCAAATCTCCCGTAAAGTCTGGCCACACCTACCTAGCCATGCTCTTACTGCGCTAAGTGCCCATTTTGATCTACAATACAATGCCCACAACGCCCTCGACGATGCCATTAACTGCGGCAAAATCCTAGCCAAAGCCTGCAACGGCCGCCTCTCCACCTCCTCAGACCTCCTCAAATTCCTCATCTCCAAAGGCATCCACCCCCAGCACATTCCCTCCAACCTCTAGTCCAACCATTTTCATTTGCTTTTGCGCCTTCCAACTGTAGTCTTGGTGTAATCGTTATCCTCTTTTGTTCTGTAGAGCGCAAAAGAGGATAAAAGTTCTCCTCTTTTGTTCTGTAGAGCGCAAAAGAGGATAATTCTGATTCGTTGCACCCGAGTTAAAGGTTAAAAATAGCTACTAGTGCAACCATTTTCACTTGCTTTTGTGCCTTCCAACTGTAGTTTTAGTGAAATTGTTATCCTCTTTTGTCGTGTAAAAGGGCAATAGAGGATAAAAGTTCTCCTCTTTTGTTCTGTAGGGCACAAAAGAGGATAAAAGTTGTCCTCTTTTGTTCTGTAGAGCGCAAGAGAGGATAACTTTGATTAGTTGCAACCGCGTTAAAGGTTGAAAATAGCTACTAGCGTCACCATTTTCATTTGCTTTTGTGCCTTTCAACTGGAGTCTTGGAGTAGTCGTTATCCTCTTTTGTTCTGTAGAGCGCAAAAGAGGATAAAAGTTGTCCTCTTTTGTTGTATAGAAGGCAAGAGAGGATAACTTTGATTAGTTGCACCTGCGTTAAAGGTTGAAAATAGCTACTAGCGTCACCATTTTCATTTGCTTTTGGGCCTTCCACCTGAAGTCTTGGTGTAATCGTTATCCTCTTTTGTCGTGTAAAAGGTCAATAGAGGATAAAAGTTGTCCTCTTTTGTCGTTTTAGAAGGCAATAGAGGATAACTTTGATTAACTGCACCCGCGTTAAAGGTTGAAAATAGCTACTAGTCCTACCATTTTCATTTGCTTTCGGCAAAGGAAGAATTCCCACATTTACAAAAATTGCCTTGCCCCACCATTGCAAAAGCTTTTCACCTTATAGCGAAGTAAAATCTGAATAAAATGTTAGTGCCAGATTAAATGGGAAAACAAATACCAACAAAAAAGCCAACCAAGTTTAGCACTAAAAAGAGGCGGTAGATTAGAGATGCTTATAAATTAGAGGAGTACTACCTTACTTTTCGCGGTAGATAATGCGGCCCTTGGTTAAGTCGTAAGGGGACATCTCAACCTTGACTGTGTCACCCGGCACAATCTTGATGTGATTTTGGCGCATCCTGCCTGACATGTGAGCAAGAATCACATGCTTATTCTTCAGTTCAACACGGAACATAACATTAGGCAGGGCCTCCTTGACAAGTCCCTCGACTTCAATAGCTTCTTCTTTTGCCATCATTCCTCCAGTAAATGTAGACTACAAGCCCTTTTACGTTATCGCAAAAGTTTTTCTGATGTCAATATTGATTTTTCCAATATCCATCATGTACCACCAATAGATTTGACCTAGATATACATTAGTAGTATTATGACCATATAAGTTCAAAAAGCGGAGGTCCAACTATGGCACGTGGTGAAATAAGAAAAGAAAGCAAAGGAAAAAAATCCGGAAAGAATATCAATGAAAAAACAGCACAACAGCCAGCATATGTAGCAGCTGAGGTCATATCCCGCAAGAAGGACAAAGATAAGTAAGGTCTCTGCCGGTAGGTTTGAACACAAGCCTGTGGCAGAATCTTTTGGACATAGGTCAAATTCTCCAAAGCCACTTAAAGTCCCTTAAGGACCCTTAAAGCCCCATAAAGATTCAAAAGTTCTCGAACTAAGACAAGAAGAGCTCAGTGCCCAAAGCTCTTAGTAATAACTACATACCCATAAACCTCAAAACATATAAGGATAACAAATGCAGACCCAACCCCCACTAATCCAAACCCCACAAACCCCACTGGAAAAATACCTAAGTACCCATAAAGACAACATCAACAGCACAATGCTCGCATACGTAGCCCAACTACAGACAATAGCCGAAGTCAGCCCCCTAGTGGCAAATAAAATAGTTAAAGAACTTCAAAACCAAAGAAACCACCTAAAACTAATTGCAAGCGAAAACTACAGTAGTCCATCCTGCCACCTAGCAATGGGGAACCTGCTAACTGATAAATACGCAGAAGGTTATCCCTATCATAGATACTACGCAGGGTGTGATAACGTAGATGCAATAGAAGACTATGCCTGTAAGCTAGCACGTGACCTATTTAATGCAGAACACGCATACGTTCAACCACACAGTGGAGCTGATGCAAACCTCTGCGCCTATTGGGCAATTCTAAATAAAAAAATACAAGTGCCAGAGTTAGAAAAACTAGGAATTACAAACCCAACAGCCCTAACACAAGAGCAGTGGAAGTTACTCAAGGAAAAAACCAAAAACCAAAAACTTCTAGCGCTGGACTACTATAGTGGCGGCCATCTAACTCACGGCTACAGAATGAACATCTCTGGGCAGATATTTGACAGCTACAGTTATACAGTAGACCCAACAACAGGCCTATTAAACTACAAAACAATAGAAGAGCAGGCCCAGAAAATAAAACCTCTGATCCTCCTTGCAGGCTATAGCGCCTATCCTAGAAAAATTAACTTTAGAATAATGAAAGAAATAGCAGATAACTGTGGCGCAGTGCTAATGGTTGACATGGCGCACTTTGCAGGACTGGTTGCAGGAAAAGTTTTTACAGACGACTACGACCCAGTAAAGTGGGCCGACGTAGTAACCGCCACCACACACAAAACCCTTCGCGGGCCACGCGGTGGCATAATCCTATGCAAAAAAGAATTCGCCGACTCAGTCAACCAAGGCTGTCCACTGGTAATCGGCGGCCCCCTGCCACACGTAATCGCCGCCAAAGCCGTGGCCCTCAAACAAGCCTCAACCAAGGAATTTCAGGACTATGCCCACAAAATCGTCCAAAACGCCCAAGATTTATCCCAAGCCTTCATTGACCTAGCACAACAAGACGTTTCGCAAAATCTCACCGTCCAAACCGGCGGCACTGACAATCACATGATGCTTTTGGATGTCAGCAACCTAAAACTCAACGGCCGCCAAGCAGAATCGGTGCTACTCTCCTGCGGCATCACACTTAACCGCAATGCCCTCCCATTCGACAAAAACGGCCCCTGGTACACAAGCGGCCTAAGAATCGGCACCCCCGCCATCACCACACTAGGCATGGGAACGCCCGAAATGAAAGAAATCGCATCCATAATAACTTTTGTCCTAAAAAACGCAAAACCTGCTATAATAACAAGTGGCAAGAACGTCGGAAGACCCAGTAAAAGCAAAGCCATCGTCCCACACGACGTCCAAACGCAGGCCCTAAAACGCGTCCACGACCTCCTCTCACGCTTTGTCCTTTACCCCGAAATCGATTTGCGCTTCCTTCTCGACAACTTCCCCGAACCTTGCTAAACCAACAAAGGAGATACCCATGGGCATCCTACTAATCAAAAACGGCCTCTTGGTCGACGACAAGGCCACAAAACAAGCCGACCTCCTAATTCAAGACGGCCGCATCGCCTCAATCGGAACCAATCTCACCATCCCCCAAAAGACCGAGTCCCTTGGCTCCACCTCTGTTATCGATGCCTCCGGTATGCTGGTACTTCCAGGCATAATCGATGCCCATACCCATTACCACCTAGTTAGCAGAGGAACTGTCACTTGCGATGGCTTTAAGGCAGGCTCTAGACTTGCAGCCTTCGGAGGCGTAACTACCGTGATTGATTTTGCTGACCATAATAGGGGACAGGACCTACTGCAGAGTCTACAGTTTCGACTTAATGAAATGAAGGACATGGCAATAGATTATACCTTACACCAAGGTGTGTACGGCCATGGTTATAACTCTACAATCGGCTCACAACTAGAGAAACTGAAAGAGCAGGGGATTAAGACCCTAAAAATCTTTACAACCTACAGAAATACAGGTTACCTAATTGAAAACCGCGAAGACCTACTAGATTTGTTTCAAAACGCGAAGCGCCTAGGAATGCTAGTCTGCGCCCACTGCGAGTTCAACCCCATGATAGAGGACCTTTCCGATAACTGGAAGGGGAACTTTTCTCCAGCATCACACGCCCTTCTTCGCCCCGCAGAGGCAGAAGGCAAGGCCATAGAACTTTTTGGCTCAATTGCTCTACAGGCAGACTGCCCACTGTACGTTGTCCACTGCTCCTCAGAATGTGGCCTAAACGCCATCCGAGACCTTCGCAAAAAGGGCCTAAAAGTCTATACAGAAACTACACCACACTACCTTTTCCTAGATAAAAGTAAACTCTCCGGTCCCGATGGATCTTTGTACGTAATGACCCCACCGCTTAGAGACAAGACCGACAACAATGCACTGCAACAGGCCATCTTGCAAGGTGAAGTTCAAGTTGTTGCTACAGACCACTGCGCTTTTACACGGGAGCAGAAACTCTCAAGTTCTGACTGCAGAACCATTTACCCAGGAATTCCAGGAACTGAAGAACTTCTTCCTCTTCTCTATACGTTCATCGACCAAAATGGCATGGATATTCGTGAGATGGTTAAGCTTATTAGCACAAACCCTGCTAAGATTTTTGGAATCTATCCCCAAAAAGGCTCTCTGGAAGTTGGAACAGACGCAGACATCGCCATTTTCGACCCCTTCCAGCGCTGGACATTAGAAGACAGTAACATTCACTCGGCCTCTGGCTATACCCCTTACCGAGGCTTTACCATCTCTGGCAAGGTTCGTACCACCATTTTGCGTGGAAACATCATCATGGACAATGGCACATACTACGGAAAGCCAGGTTCTGGGCGTTTTATACCACAGCATTAATCTTAGTCTTTTACAATAGGAGTCCTACATGGAAATCTTAAACTACAGTTCCGAAAAACTTAACTCAGTTCGTCCCCTCTTGGACCAGGCAATGGCCGTTAGGGAAAATGCCTATGCTCCATTTTCCAAGTTTAAGGTGGGCGCTGCCTTATTAACTGCCAAAAATAATATCTACAAGGGTTGTAATGTTGAAAATGCCTCAATTGGAGGCACTATCTGTGCCGAGCGCGGTGCCGCCATGGCCGCCATTGCCACAGAGGGTGCCAATAGTTTTCTTGCAATAGCAATTGCCTCAGGCTCAGATGTTCCCGCTGCTCCTTGTGGCATCTGCCGTCAGTTTCTTTCCCAGTTTATGGCAAAGGATGCTAAGGTCTATCTTATCTCTACCACAACCAAGGATGTTACCATCCTTAACTTCTGGGACCTAATCCCATACCCATTCACGGAGTTCTGAAGCATAGTTTTAGTGCTAGGACCTACTTATTCCCGAGATTTTATTGGTGGTGCTAGCCTAATTTAACATGATTCCAAAGCCATCATTTTTTTTCGTCGGCGGACGTGGCGTTCTTCATCTGATACCTTTGCATCAATATAGGCGCGAATTATTTGAAGAACATCCTCTTGGTATTCAATGCGTCCGCCAAAGGCCAAAAAGTTAGCGTCATTGTGCTCCTTTGCCTTACGTGCGGCATAGGAGTTTTGAACTAAGGCGCAGCGTATGCCCTTAATCTTATTGGCGCTAATTGAAATACCAATGCCAGTCCCACAGCATAGAATTCCAAAAGAATAGCCACCACGATTAAATTCATTGCATGCCTTTTGAGCCATATCTGGGTAGTCAACACTAGTTTTTTCGGAAGTTCCCAGGTAGTTGACGTCAAAGCCCTCTTCTTTTAGAAAATTGACTATCCTAGCGGTAAGTTCAACGGCACCATGGTCATTTGCAACTACAACACGAGGTGCAGGTTTTTTCATAGAATTAGATGTGGACACCATTTCCTCCTGGAATTAGCCGGCTGGTGCCGGTGAGATTTTAATCACGTTTGGGACGTTCCGAATGGATTTTAGAATTTTTCTGTAAGAATCTTCATCGTCGCATTCCATGCTAAAGGTGCCAACTAGGTTGCCCATTTCATCGTCAATCAAACTCCCCGATACTAGATGCCCGTGCTGGTTTCGGATTGCTGCTTCAATTTCGCTGAAAAGGTCCTGTGTGCGCTTGCTAGTTACAATGAATTTTCGTGTGATACTTTCGGTCATTTCCCACTGAACATCGATTTTGCGTTGCTCTATTTCATTCATGTGAGATAGGTTAGGGCAGTTAACTTTGTGAACAATAATGCCTCTACCTCTGGAAACATAGCCTACGATTTTATCGCCAGGTGTTGGATTGCAGCACTGCGCGATTTGAATCATAAGATTTCTATGCCTTCCAACCGTGATGGTGTTGCTACTTTGGCCCTTATACTGGCGAACAATTTCACCCGCGGGAACATCTTGTGATTGGTGCTGCTCCTCAGCAATGGCAGCTTCAACTTCCTTCTTTTTAGCTACAATGTTTTTATCAATAAGAAGGTTCTCGTCATATTTGTTTAGCCAAGATCGTATTTTGCGTCTTGCACTGGTTGTATGGGCGTACTTAAGCCAGGTAATGCGTGGTCTAGCATTCTTTTGTGTGACAATTTCTATAACCTGAGTGTTCTGTAGCGGTTGCCCAAGGGGTATTATGTTACCATTAGCCTTTGCACTAACCGTGTGGTTGCCAACCTCTGTATGAATGGTGTAGGCAAAATCAAGGGCCGTAGAGCCAATTGGAAGTTCTATTGCCTTTCCCTTTGGAGTAAAGACATAGATGGTGTCTTTTAGAAGCTCACCCTTAATTTCATCCATAAAGGACTCGCTTTGCTCAATTTCCGTGTTCCAGCTTTTTAGCTTAGACGCAATTCTTGAGAGTTGCTGACTATCCATGTTAACCCAGCTTTGGCTTCCAGCCGCTGAGCCGCTTTGTACCTTGTATACCCAGTGCGAGGCAACACCGTATTCGGCAATTTTGTCCATTTCGTAGGTTCTAATCTGAACCTCCAAAATGACACCGTTCATGCCCATAATGGTGGTATGTAGGCTTTGATAGTTATTTGCCTTGGGCATGGCAATATAGTCTTTAAACCGTCCCTCCATGGGTGGCCAAAGTTGGTGGATAATACCAACTAAGGTGTAGCATTCTGTGACACTGTTGCAGATTACTCGAACGCCTAAGATGTCGAAAATCTCATCCAGCTCTTTTCGGCGTTTTTTCATCTTCATATAGATAGAATAAATGTGTTTTTCCCTTGAAACAATCTTAACGTTCTTAATGCCATTTTCGACACATGCGTTAGATATCTTTCTTTTAATAGTATCTAGGTATGTGGCAAATTCCCCTCGCTTGGACTGCAAGTAGTCTTGTATGTACTGGTATGTGTCTGGCTTAAGGGTTTTTAGACTTAAATCTTCAAGCTCTGCCTTCATCCAAGAAATGCCCAGCCTATCGGCTAGTGGGGCATAGATGTCTAGGCAGGCACTTGCAATTTCCTTGGCCCGAACTGGGTCCATGTACTGCAGAGTGCTCATGTTGTGTAGTTTGTCGGAAAGTTTAATGATTATCACCGGCATGTTCTTACTCATGGCGATAAACATTTTTCTTATTGTTTCGGCTTCTGCTACACTCCGGTTTTGGCTCTTGATTGCGGCTATCTTTGTAACTCCCTGTACAAGTTCGCACACGTTCTTTCCAAACTTTTCCTCAACATCCTGCTCTGTTGCTTTCGTATCTTCAATAACATCATGTAGTAGTCCTGCACAGACTGTGTCTGCGTCCATGTTTAGCCGCATTGCCAAGGTTTCTGCTACTGCTAGGGGGTGGATTATGTATGGCTCTCCACTTTTTCTTTTCTGCTCTGCGTGCATGGTGTTAGCATATTCTGCAGCCATGCGTATTTTGTTGTAATCTTCTTCAGAATAGTTACCTTTAATTTTATTCAGAAAGTTTGCAACTAACTCTTCATTCATATATTTACCCCGTAAATGCAGTGAGCTTTGCAGATTGCCGTCCCTGTATTTTTGTAATCTCTGCAAAGCATGTATTATTAATATAATTATTTGCGTCCTTTTACAACTATCTAAGTTATTTTCCTTCTTGTCTTAATTAAATAGAGAGTCACTAGTATGCACACTGATTTAGTCAGTCGGAAAAAGAACACAAGGTACCATCTAGACCGGCTAGATTCTTCCCTTAAAGCCCTTTACAACACGGTCATTGCCACCAAGGTCCTTGAGAAGAGAAACATTGCAGTAGCCATTTTCCCTAAGAATGTCTAAAGCAGCCTGACCTTGGTCATAACCAATTTCCATTTCTAGTAGACCGCCCATATCAAGGTGCTTTACAGCATTTTTGGCAATTTCTCGTATTCCATCTAGGCCATCAGGACCACCATCAAGGGCTATAGTGGGCTCGAACTGAACTTGGCGCTCCAAAGTAGGGATGACATCTGTCCGAACGTAGGGCGGATTGGCAAGAATTGCATCATAATTTTCGTCATTTACTGTATCAAAATAGTTTCCAATTTTGAAAGCAACATCAATGTTCTTTCCATTAATCAAGTTTCGAGCATTTTCTTTGCACATTATCATTGCATCCTCGGAAATATCTGATAAAGTAAGGCTAATGTGCTTAAAAGTTTTAGACAATTCTATTGCAGTTGAAATTCCAATGCAGCCAGAGCCACAGCACATATCTAAAATTTTAAGATTTGGCCTATGTCCATTGTCCCCAGGGCACTTGGATTTGAAACCAACATTACTTTTTAAAGTATTAACTGCATCATCTACCAAAGTTTCAGTATCCGCCCTAGGAATAAGCGTTGCTGGACTGATTCGAAATATGCAGTTATAGAAACCGCGCTCCTCAGTGATATAGGCAATGGGCTCCCCATTTACACGCCTTTTTTGAGCATCTAGAATGCAGTTTAATTTAGCATCGGGAACAGCATTGTCCTTGTGAAGAAAAAGTGATGAAACATCAATGCTTAGGAAATGGCACATAATTTCCTTTGCATCATATTCTGGTGAGGAGCTTATATCCTTAAATGAATTTTTTAAAGAAAGATAAAGTTCTCCAACTGTCATTACAAAGTCCTAACGCTTCCATAATGCCTACGCATTCGCTTCCTTTAACGCTTGCTCTCCGGCTGCAACCTTTAGTGCTTCAATCACATCCTGAAGTTGGCCTTCCATGATTAAATCCAACTTGTACAAAGTTAAATTAATCCTGTGGTCAGTAAGTCGGTTCTGTGGGAAGTTATAGGTGCGAATTCGCTCACTGCGATCTCCGCTACCAACTTGGCTTTTTCTTTCTTCAGCCCTCTCTTTAGCTTTCTTTTCAGATTCCAACTTATATAGGCGGGAGCGTAGAACTCTCATAGCCTCTGCTTTATTCTGTAACTGGGATTTTTGATTTTGGCAAATAACAACAAGACCGGTAGGTAAGTGGGTAATACGAACAGCACTTTCTGTGGTATTAACACATTGCCCACCAGGACCTCCTGCGCGCATAACATCAATACGTAGGTCCTCTTGACGGATATCAACTTCAGTTTCTTCTGCCTCTGGAAGAACAGCAACCGTTACGGCAGAAGTGTGGATGCGGCCACCGCTTTCCGTCTCAGGTACGCGCTGCACACGATGAACTCCACTTTCCCAACGAAGATTTCCATAAACATCACGCCCACTGATTGAAAGAATAATTTCCTTATATCCGCCTAACTCTGTTGGGTTTGAGTCAATTTCTTGAATTTTCCAGTGCATAGACTCAGCAAAGTATGCGTACATTCTGTACAAATCTGCTGCAAATAGAGCAGCTTCTTCCCCACCTGTGCCTGCGCGGATTTCCATAATAATGTTTTTTCCTTCAAGCGGGTCTGGTGGGATAAGAAGCATTTTGCACTTACGCTCGCATTCTTCAATTTGTGCTTTTAAAAGAGGAATCTCTTCCTTTGCCATTTGTGCAATTTCTTCGTCTTCCTCTTTTGCAAGAGCCTCGTTATCCTCCAAATTTGCCATTAGGCTGCGAAGCCTCTCAAGTTCTTCTACAATTGGTACCAGGTGGCTTCGCTCTAACATTAGGCTTTTATACTTGCCCATGTCTTTCATTACATTTGGATCTGAAATTTTGCGATCTACTTCTTCTAATTGAGATTTGAAAGACTCATATTTTTCTATCATTTTGCATCCTCTGTCTTAGTAATTCCAAGAACGGGAGCAGAAGGTTTATAAAGACTAAGAACACCCATAGGACAAGCCTTCACGCATTCACCGCAGGCTATACATTTTTTAGTGGCGTTAATATCTGTGTCTTCTACCATGACCCCGAACGGGCAGGCCTCACGACATTTTCCGCAATTGATGCACATATTTAAATCAACAACAAAGGCACCATAACGATTTTGCCGAATAGCCCCAACAGGGCAGACTTTAGCACATTTACCGCATTGAATGCAAACCACAGGCCTAGTAATTCTTCCGCGGATATCACTTTTATTGCCAATACCCATCTTTTCAGTCACGTGAATAAAGGCCATAGAAAGCTTTGTTGTGCGGAAATAGGTTTTGGCGCAGGCGTGCACACATTCAAGACAGCCAATACATCTGGCATCCTTATTCACAACAAGCGTTCGGCTCTTTCTAGGAGTTGAGCGATGCTCTGGGTCCTCATAAGGAGTGTTTGAAAGTGGCAGAGAATTTCTTCTTAGCCCATCAAGACGATAGTACGCATCCGCAACAGCAGGGGCTGTCGGTATAGAGGTAATCTCCCCAAGACCAATAGCGCCACTGGCAATATCAAGGCCTGATTTTTCAACGATAATTGGCTCTATCTTAGGAACTTCATCGGACCTAAAAAGCATTAATGAGGCGAACTTAGACTTAGGAATGCAGTCTTCTATTTCATACTGTTCTTTAAGAGCATAGCCCATACCCATTACAACACCGCCTTCAATTTGGCCTTCTACGTTAGTAGGGTTAATTGCCCGTCCAACATCATGTGCTGCAACGATTTTCAGAATTTTATCGGTTCTTTCTTCTAAGATACAAACCTGAGTTGCATAGCCGTAGGCTACGTGGCTCTTTGGATTTGGAAGGTCCGACCCAAACGGGTCTGTCTTTGCCAGATACTCTTTATAAAAATTCTGACCTTCTAGTGCCCTAAGAACATCGTCAACTGAGGTAGAGCCTGTGGAAGATAAAACGTCATCCATCGCGGCTTTCAACTGAAGCGCTGCAAGTCTTGTTGCCTGTCCAGTTACTGTGGTATGGCGAGAACCAGAAGATGTCCCACTATCTGGAGCATTGGCTGTGTTTGCTTTTTCCTCTTGAACATAAAAAGAACTTAGGCCTGTAATATCGCAGACAATCTGCTTCATAATCGTGCACATTCCCTGACCCAAGCAAGACCCAGCGCAGTGAATAATGACCCGACCATCTAAAACCTCAAGCCGTACGCGGCCATAATCTGGAAGCCCAACACCGACACCGGCGTTCTTCATGGCGCAGGCAATACCTGCATGTGGGTTGGAGGAGAATACATCTTTAACTGCCAAAAGAGTCTCTACAAGACCTGTAGAATTATCAACAATCTGTCCGTTTGGAAGGCTTTGGCCTGGCCTAATAGCGTTGCGATATCTTATTTCCCAATGCGAAATTCCAACTCGGTCTGCCATGTGATTTAAGATTGTCTCCATGGCAAAACAACTTTGAGTTACGCCAAAACCTCTAAATGCACCTGCGGGTGGGTTGTTAGTGTAGTACGCAAAGCCATCAATTTCTAAGTTTTGATAATTATATGGTCCCGATGCATGTGTACAGGCTCTTTGCAAAACAGGAACGCCTAAGGATGCATATGCACCCGTATCTGCAATAATGGTGGCCTTTAGTCCCTGAATAATGCCATTTTTGTCACAGCCTAGGGTAAACTCCATGTCCATGGGATGGCGCTTTGGGTGTACCATAATACTTTCATCTCGCGTTAGTTTCATCTTGCATGGTCGTCCAGTCAAAATGGCGGCAAGAGCGCTAAGGTGCTGGACCGTCACGTCCTCTTTTCCGCCAAAACCTCCACCGACATAGCAATTTTGAACGCGAACTAGTTCTTCCGGCAGCCCCAAAAATGGCGCCGTTTCACGTCTAGTGTCATACACCCCTTGGTCTGTTGAGTAGATTGTTACTCCACCATCGTCCATTGGAACAGAAACTGCGCACTCTGGCTCTAAAAATGCATGCTCTGTCCATGGCGTTGAAAATTTTTCTGTCAATACGTAGGCACTTTCTTTAAGCGCTTCTTCAATATGACCTCTTCTTATGTGGGTGTGCCCTAGTAAGTTGCCATCCTCGTGTACCTTTGGAGCATCTTTTGCCATTGCCTCATACGGATTATGTATGCAAGGGAGGACCTCATAACTAACTTTGACAAGTTTTGCAGCTTTTTTTGCAGCAAGGTAACTTTCGGCAACAATGATGCAGATAACATCGCCTACGTAGTGAGTTATCTTTCCTATTGCAATCATTGCGTCCCAATCTTTCTTTAAATGGCCTACTTTGATATCACCAGGAACATCTTCTGCTGTAAAAATAGCAACAACCCCTGGAACATCTGACGCCAGAGTGCTGTCAATATCTAGAACCTTAGCCCTGGGATACTGACTGCGCACTGCTTTTACAAAAAGCATTCCTTCAATATAAATGTCATCAGGATACTTTCCAACTCCAGTTACTTTGTCCCTAACATCAACACGGGGTACACTCTGTCCAATTTTCCAATTAGAAGAAGAGGTGCTATCTGTTTTGTCAACAGATTCTTTACGTATTTCTGCGGCAAGTTGGATAGCTTTTACTATTTTAGCATAGCCAGTGCAGCGACAGATATTGTTTCGAATTTTGTGTCTAATTTCTAACTCTGAAGGCTGGGGATTTACATCTAGGAGGCTTTTTGCGCAAAGTACCATGCCGGGAGTACAGAATCCACACTGTACCGCCCCGGCTTGGCCAAAGGCGGTAGTGTAAAGATTCCTCTCCTCTTCAGAAAGACCTTCTACAGTAATAATTTCAGAACCTGATACTTCTGAGGTTAGAATAGAGCAAGACCGAACGACCTCTCCGTTTATCAAAACAGTGCAGGCTCCGCAGGCGCCTTCCGAGCAACCATCTTTTACCGATGTAAGGGCAAGGTCATCCCGAAGATATCTTAGTAGTTTTTTTTCCTTTTCGACTGTGACAGATTTGCCGTTTACCTTGAAAGTTGCTTTCACACGCGCATCTCCCTGTTAAATGGCTGGCCCAGTGCCGCAGGCCCAAGTCGATTGGATTTTCGATTGAAAGCAAGGACAACTATGACAAGTATGTATGGTAGCATTGTCAAGAACTCGTAGTACTGGAACTGCGGTACAAAGATTTGAACTTGAGTTTGTAGTGTTTGTGCAAATGTAAATAGCAAAGCTCCCAAGAAGATTTTAATTGGGTGCCACTGTCCGAAGTACACTAGTGCAACTGCAATAAAGCCACGCCCATTGATAATATCGGCATTGAACATCTTTGCCTGGCACAGTGTTAGAAATGCACCAGCAAAGCCTGCCATAGCTCCACCTACAGCCAAGCTTTGGTACCTTATTCTGTTGACGTTAATTCCCAAGGAGTCAGCTGCTCTTGGATGGGTTCCTACAGCCCTAACTTTTAGTCCCCAAGGTGTCTTAAAGATTATGTACCAACAAACTGGAATTAGAAGATATGAGAAATAGACTAGGGGATTGTGGGTAAAGAGTATCTTTCCCAGAATTGGAATTTTTGAGAGTAGGGGAATTTCTACTGCTGAAATTCCAGTAATGGACTGAGTTCCACCGATAAATGACCTGAAGAAAGTTCCTGCAAGGCCAACTCCGAACATTTGCATTCCAATTCCAGCAATGCCCTGTGGTGCACGGAAGGTAATGACGATGACTCCAAACATCAAGCCCAACAGAGCACCAGCAATGGTTGCAGTTACAAGACCCATGATGTTGATGTATCCTGGGGCCGTTCCTGGACCTACGATTGCAAATGGAATTAGCATTCCTAAGAAGGCGCCAACACTCATTATGCCCTCGCATCCAAGGTTGAAGATTCCAGCCTTTTGGTTAAACATTTCGCCCATAGAGGCAATCATCAGAGTTACTGCAAATCTGACTGTTAGTGTAAGTGTGTTAACTATAAAATCCATGTCAGCCCTCCTTTGTCGCCTTGCTCTTTTTACTTGGCGCTACGTTTGACGCGTTTTTAAAAAATTTCTTTCTAAATCGCTCCATTGAGTAGGGGTTTGAAATAACCATCTGAACGGCAACGATAATTAAGATAATTAGGCCTTGAAGAGCCTTTACCAAATTTGGTGGAACGCTGGTAAGAATTTGTAGGTTCACTTGGCTGTATAATAGAATTCCAAAGAAGAACGATGCTGGGATAATCCACAGCGGGTGAAGTCCCCCGAACAAGGCGACGACAACACCAGAGAAGCCATAGCCTCCAGTCATTCCAGCAACTGCCCTAAGCTGAACACCCATCAGTTCCACAGCTCCAGCCATACCTGCACAGGCGCCTGAAATAACCATGGATATGATAAGGTACTTAGAGACGTTAATTCCGCCGTAGGTTGCAGCTCTTCTAGATGCTCCAGCAGCCCTCATTTTGTAACCCCAAGTAGTTTTGAACATCAAGATGTATATTACTATCACAAGGATGATGGCCAAGAATATTCCCTGATGAAGGGCTGAGCCTGAAAATAGCTTATTTAATCGTGCACTAGAATCAATTCTGGGACTCATTGGGGTTCCTGATTTTTCGTTTGGATCAAGAAGCGGTACACGGATACAGAAGTTAAAGAACTGGGTTGCAACATAGTTAAGCATGACGGTAGATAGTAGTTCGCTAACTTCTAGCTTGGCTTTCAAAAATCCTGGAATAAATCCATATAGGCCACCTGCTACTGCTCCTGCTAAAATGCAAAGTGGAATCATTACTATTCTAGGCAAGCCCTGACAATTGGTGGCAATTGCAGTAGCTACTATAATTCCCATGTACATTTGTCCTTCTGCTCCGATGTTGATAATACCGCATCTAGAACTAACCGATATGCCTAGAGCAATGATTAATAGCGGTATCATACGTATTAAAACTTCGCCAAGGGCGCGGAAGTTCTTAAATGGCATGGAGATAATAATCCAATAGGTGCTAAAAACATCTCCGCCTACTGCAACAATAATCAGCGCTCCAACCATCAGAGCTATCAGAATTGCGATGACTATGACAGAGATTTTGTATGCAATTTTATAGTTATTCATCTTCTTTGACCCCCGCCATTAGTATACCAAGTCGTCCGGTAGTTGCCTGGTCGCGCTCTAGGACTTTCTGTATCTGCCCTTTGAAGATGACGGCAATTCTGTCGCTTAGGTTCATTATTTCCTCCAACTCTTCACTAATTAGAAGTATTCCTACGCCGTTATTTCGAAGCTTCAAAAGTTCCTTGTGGATAAATTCAGCGGCTCCCATATCAAGGCCTCTAATGGGGTAGACGCAGACAAGGAACTTTGGATTTCTTGATATTTCTCTTGCAAGAATAACCTTTTGGATGTTTCCACCAGAAAGTGAACCTGCTGCAGTATGAATTCCTGGACATCTTATGTCAAAGTCCTCTCTGTGTTTGTTGGCAACTTGCTCTATGACCTTGTTTTTAAGGATGTGGTTTTTAGAGAATGTGTCTGTCTCACTGTCCTTAAGAATCATGTTTTCCTTTATGGACATAGAGGGGACAATGCCTTCGGTGTTTCTCTCCTCGGGAATGTAGCCCATTCCAAGTTTTATTATTTGGCCAGGTTTTAGATTCTGTATTTCTTTTCCGAAGAATTCTACAGTCCCGCTTTCGCTCTGTCTTATGCCGTTTATTACTTCTGCAAGTTCTCTCTGTCCATTTCCAGAAACTCCAGCAAGACCAACGATTTCACCAGATTTTACCTCCAAGTTGAAGTTATCTAGGGCCAAAAAGCCACGGTCACTTCTTACGTTAAGGTTTTTGATAACCAAGGCATTTCCGTATTTCGATGGCTCTTCTGTATTGGCATTTACCTCTACTTCGTGGCCCGTCATCAGAGCTGCTATCTGCTTTGATGTATAATCTGCGGTACTTCCCTCAAATACTATCTTGCCGTGTCTAAGAATGCTAACCTTATCGGAAAGGGCTTTTACCTCATTAAGCTTGTGGCTGATGAAGATAATCGAAAGCTCTTTACTCATAGTTTTTAGTAGTGCAATTAGCTCATCTGTTTCCTGAGGGGTTAGGGCGCTGGTTGGCTCATCTAAAATTAGGAAGCGAGCTCCAAGGCAGAGGGTTTTTACTAGCTCAACCCTCTGTTGCTCTCCAACGGCAAGTTGCCAAATGTATGCATCTGGGTCAACTTTTAGACCATACTTGTTGGAAACTTCGTCGATTTTGGCTCTAACCATATCAAGGTCAACCTTAATGCCTTTCCAGCTATTTTTCATTCCTAAAGCAATGTTTTCAACAACTGTCATGTTAGGAACAAGCATATATTGCTGGTGAACCATCCCGATTCCTGCATCAAATGCATCGTTGGGGGTTTTAAAGCGAACCTCTTCTCCGTTAATGATGATTTTGCCTTCATCTGGTTGATACAATCCCATGATAATGTTCATCAGGGTTGTCTTTCCTGCCCCGTTTTCACCAACAAGGGCCAATATTTCGTGCTCCCCGACTGTAAGAGTTATGTCATCACTTGCAAGGACACCAGGAAAGCGCTTTGTTATGTGCTCTACGCGTAATTCTGTTATTTTTTCAAATCGTGCCATGTACTCTTTTTTTTCTTTTTTAAAAAAATGCCGGCCATCCCTGACCGGCAAGGATAATATAACCTATGTCAAATCAGAGCTTTGAGTAATCAACGTCTGCCCAGTTGGACAGAAGGTCTGCCTTAGCTGTAAACTCTGCAATTTTTGCTTCAACTTGTGCTTTGATTTCTGGCGTAATCTTGTCTGCGCACTTGTCATTCCATGCCCAGATAAAACCACCATTATTGAAGTTCATTGGGATAACTTCTCCACCAAGTTTACCGCTGTTAAATGCTTCAACAAGGCCAATCATAACTGCTTTATAGTTGTATGATGATGCTGCAATACACTTGTAGCCTTCATCCAAATCAATCTGTGCAATGTCCTGTCCTAGCCACCACAGGTCCTTATCTGGGTAACCGGCAACTGCTCTTAGGGCACCAAGTGCCTGCTGAGAGGAACCTGTGAGTACATCGTTTCCATCTGCAATTAGGGACTCTGCAAACTCTGCTGATTTGACTGTATCACTGAAGTCTCCGATGTGGGTAACTGTAATTTTGGCATCTGGATTTACAGACTGAACTCCAAGTACAAAGCCTCTGTTGTATCTTGCTGAATCTCCACCATCGATTGGGCCTACAACTCCAACCTTGTTTACCTTGGTTGTCAGACCTGCAACAATACCAGAGAGGAAGCCTGTTTCTTCTGACTGAGGCATGTAGCTAAAAACGTTGTCCGCAATAATATCTGTTGTTGTCCCAAATGCAAACATTATATCTGGATAATCTGGCGCTACTTCTTCTACAACAGACCTATACTGTGACCCGTGAAGGATTATGATGTTAAAGCCTTGCGTCACGTATGTTGCAATTGCTGATTTTGCATCTGCAGGCTGTGTGTTTTCTACTGCCTTGTAATCTGCAATTGTTCCTTCTGGTAATTCTGTCATTGCTTCCTGGATGCCATCATGCATTGCCTGACACCAACCCTTGTCATCTATAGTTGATGCAACAATCAGGGCAACTTTAATGGGTTTTGTTGTGGAATCGCTCTTAGCCGTGGTGGTGCTAGAATTCTGCTTTGAGCAACTAACAAGGACCATGCTCATTGTTACTAGCACAACAAGAGCAACAAGTAAGACTTTTTTCATATGTCTCTCCTTCTACAGTGTTTCAGGCCAAATAACCAAGTGTCTTCGCCTGTTTTTCTGATGATAGCATGTAGAATTTATTATTTGCAACTAGAGGAGATAGTGTATTAGAGTTTCTATGATTAAAAAAATACTTTTTTCTAACAATGTGTAAAGTTTTATTTTTCGTATGCTATTTTGAGAAGGTCTGAACTGTATTTTTTAATCCCCAGCACTAATGCAAAAATCTAATTTTCGGATCGTTTGTTGGTCTGTCAACACTATCTAATGCGCTTGGTTCTTGCAGCAGTATCTAACTGTACTACCTTCGTTTAGTTTAAGAGCATTGAGCCAAATGATGATACGCTTATAAGATGACGGGGCTCCAGTTTGAAATAGTGGTAGTTACACAAGTATTGCCTACCCAAAGTCAAATCCTGAAAGTGAGAATATTATTGAGATTTTGGGTAGGTTTGGGCAGAAGAAAGTTTTTCCAAAGGCTCCAAGTAAAGAGGTAGGTATCACTTAAGTCCCACAAACCTCTTTAGCTGAAGCATGTATTCTCTAAGCTTAGAGAGAATCTCCTTCTGTGAAGCATCTATGGTGGTGTCGGCTAGCTTTTCGTCAATTTTTCGAGAAACGAAGTTAATGTCATTAATAGGGTTTCCAGGAGGGCAGAGAAGGCGTGTTGAAGAGAAGCTTTTCCACTTTGCCAGGTTGGCATCGTCCAAGAGAAGGGGGTAGTTTCTGCAAACATGGCGCCAAAGCATCTGAGGGCAACGCGAGTCTGAGAAGTCTAAATGAAGAGAAAGCCTGTCCTTTGGTGGGGTGCTACGGATTTTGTCAAATTGGGCCTTGTCGTAGTCGCTAAAGAACTTGGTGTAAAGCTGGAAGTCAGGGTCATCTGGTACGGGGTAGTCTTCTGTGGAGTTGGAGCGGATCTTTATAATTAAGTCTGTGCGGTTTTTGGTAATTTGGTCATAACGTTTCAGGCATGTAGCGTAGTCGATACCAAGTCTTTCGTAGTCGGAAATGCTTAGTGTGTTAATCTTGGCTAAGAATGGGGCCTTGTTGATGGCAACTTTTATTACGCCGTCAACTTTAAAAATGTCTTCAGGCTTTGCGTTAAGTAGGGGTTCTACGTCTTTAGTTAGGTCAAAGCAAACTATGGTATTTTCGTTGGTAACGTGCGGCGTGATGGGAACAATCATGGAAGTGCAGCCTTTGGGGTTGGTAAAGATTACACTGGTATGAAGTACTGGCTTTGGGGTTTCCTGAGGATTTAGCAGATTCTTAACTTCGGTTTTCCGTCTAAGTTTTAGGTAGTGGTCAAAGAGCCTAGGCTGGACGCTCTTTATTAGTTTTGCTACAGCAATGGTGGCGTTTACGTCCACCATTGCGTCATGGGCGCCAATTTGCTGGATGTTGTTGGTTGCGGTTAACTCTGTAAGTTTAAAAACGGGGTTTCCCTTAGCGTTCGGCTTTGGCCAGTTGATGCCGTTGGGACGAAAATCATGACAGGCTCGTACTAGGTCTATTATATCCCAACGGGAGTTGCCATTTTTCCATTCCCTTTGGTATGGGTCAATAAAATTACGATAAAGAGCGTAGCGAATGAACTCGTCATCGAAATGGAGAGAGTTGAAGCCACAGACGCAGGTCCCTGGGACGCTGAATATGGTATTGATTTTTTCGATGAATTCGGATTCGGGGAGGCCTTTGGCTTTGACGTCTTGCGGCGTGATGCCAGTAATTAGGCATGAGGCGGGGTCTGGGATGTAGTCGGCCGAGAGTTTGCAATAGAGGATGACGGGATTGCCGATTGGATTGAGGTCCATGTCGGTGCGTTGTCCTGCGAATTGGGCGATTCGGTCATAGGCGGGATTTAGTCCAAATGTTTCAAGGTCGTACCAAAAAAATGTTTCGTTGTTCCACATATTTTTATTTTAGCATAAAAGAACTTGAAATCAAAGTTGAACAAGTTCTATATTTGTAATAGATGATACGACGTTTGGCGATTGTTGGGGTGGTATCACTGTTGCTCTTATTTAATTTTGGTTCTCTATATGCCGATGATGGTAATGGCATCCTTGGACAGGATGGTAATGTCGGTGTAACTTCTGATGAGACTGGAAAGCCTGAGTTGGATGATTTAGCTAGCGAAGGGGCATCTAGTGGGGCCTCTGATGAAGTATCTGGAGAGAGTGGAACTTCGGGTGGAAGTGATGCTTTAAGTGAATCCTTAAGTGAAACTTTAGGTGATACTTTTAGTGATGCGCCAGACTTTGGGGGTGGGGATTTTCCGATCGAGGATTTAGAGAAGTCTTTGACGGCTGTAATGGATTGTATTTCAGCCTCTTTGGTAACAGAGTGTACAGATAGTAATATAAGTCTTCCGTGTAGCAGTGTTTCTATGGAGGGCGAGAGTAGGCTTCCTTTAAGAATTGCTTATTTTTTGGCTGACCCTGCGGAGTTTGTCTTAGCTATGTCTCCTGTGGATACCAGTGGAGGTCTCTTTTCTGCTTTAAAGTCTCTTTTAAATAGCGTAACGAAAAATACCTTGGTTTCTGCTGTTTATTTGGCCTTGGCTACTAGAAATTATAAGGTGGGAGACTTTCTTCTTTCTGGTTCCATTGCCTTTCAGTATCCAGATGGGGTGGATTTGCAGGATATTTTGGCAGTTTGGTCTAGTCGTAAGGGAACGGGCGAAAGCATTGGGCTTACTGTTGATATGAATGTTTTTGGCAAGGGAGTTGAGAATCCTATTTCTCTTGTTGGTCAATTTGATATGTTCGTAGATCAATTTGGGAGTATTGTCATCAGGTCTGTTGATACTTACACGATTAATGGCCTTCCTTACAGGGGCGGTGAGTTTAAAATGTAAGGTACTATTCACAGCCAGTTTATCAACGAATCTTAGTTCTGCAGGTGCATCTTAAGTCCTGTTTTGGTTTTCAATCTGAGTTTTGCAACATTTTTAAACGTGAATTTCCTCTGTAACGGACTTAGTTGTTGAAATATTGCAATATTT
>X301_European_Hare__coassemble_894_pt1 | contig 44008 bp, 31 predicted proteins | sample X301_European_Hare__metabat2_high_PE_015 | metagenome-assembled genome bin X301_European_Hare
TACCTACCTGAAACCAGTGGAGAAAAAGTGTTACCAAAACTTGCACCAGATCATATTTCTTCCAAATTTTCATTTTACGTGGAAATTTCCACGTATTTCGTTTCATTTTTAAAAAATACGTGGAAATCTTCTGCAAAGGTTTATGAAAGCACCTGGCCGACCTGTCTTAAGAGCAACCAACTTTGCTTTCCCATAATTCCAATTTTTTAAATTCTGGGAAAGAAACACTTCAGAAGGCCAGAAAAACCTGTTTAGCCCCCAAAACCTCGACCCAGACTCCATTGTGTAGAATTGTGTTGAATTCCAGGCCAAGTTCGCTATTACAAGGAACGTTTGCTATATTAAGTGGCAAGAGGTAACGACATGAAAAACACATTCAAAACAGTCATTGTCACTTTACTTTTATTAACAATACTCACAACTGCTACCTTTGCTGCAGGTTCAAGCGAGTCAACTGACCTTAGCACGATAACAGTTACATCCACTGACACTGCAACCACTGCAACGACAGCAGATCAGGTTCCAGACTTCAGTACACTAGATTTGCAAAGCGCTTCACTTGAAACAATTAAAGCATCATACCAAGCAGAAATTGACGCATACAACAGCAAGTACAGTGCAATCTATGACAAAATGGTCCAAACCTACCAGGATGGCAACGTGGACGATTATTTTGATGCAAAAGGCATGCTTCAAAACCTTAGCAAACCAACAATTACCGAAGAACAAACCCAAGTTTTGGTTGATCGTATCCTAGCAGAGCAGGACCAGACCCAAAAAGACGAGTTTGCTAGCTGGCTCTACCAAAACAGCCGCTACTATCTCCCAAGTCTGACCTTTACTTCAACGCGAACCGACTCCGAAGCCGGCTCACAAACTGACTCTCAATCCGCCGAAGGCCAGTCTAGCTTCACATATAACTACAAAATCAGCGCCACCCCAGGTAGTTCCATTACCATCCCAAATCTTAGCGGCACTTGGCACACATGGAAAGCGCTAAACACCCCACCTGACACATCAGCCACCCTGACACCAAACGGCATTTTCATTGGCTGGGGCACCGACCCAGACACCGTCCTCTATCAGCCCGGCGCCGAAATCACCATGCCATACACCAGCCAAACTCTCACCGCCGTCTACAAAACCGGCGTTCTCTTTGTCGACCCACTGACCGGCACACAAACCTTCACTGACGACTCTACCATCAACGCTCCCACTCTTACCCCTCCAGACGAGACCTTTGTCTTCTCCGGCTGGCAAGCATCCGACGGCAAACTGGCAGATGGTTCCACAACCCTTGATTCCACACAATCAGAAGTGTTCACCGCTCAGTGGAAGAGTCTTTTAATTGAGCAGGTTTACGCCAAGCACTATCGCAACCTCGAAGTGCCTGCCAACACCCCATTCTCACTTAATTTCTCCATATACAACCAAGGCACAACCAACTCCGGTAACCTTACCATCTCCCTTGTACCCACATCCGACGATAGTATCAAAAATCTTACTGGAGACCTAACCACCAGTGGCATTCGCGCCGGTGCCGAAAAGTACGGTGCCTTTAACGTGGTTGCCTTCGGAAACTCTGGCGATACCATCTCGGTCTCTATCGTTGCTACCGATAGTGTTGGCAATACATGGACTACTCCAGTTACCATTACCATCAAGTAGTCAAAGACCCATCTCCCTTATTTTAAAAGCACCCTCTACTGAGATTGCCTCTCTAGAGGGTGCTTTTTTTAAACGATTGCACTTTTCTGTAGGCGCTTGTCTGTGAAGCAGAAGTGGTAGGCCATGGCTAGGCTGATGGAGCAGACAAGCCAGCCGGCGGGATAGCCCATTGCTATCGGCATAATGGTGTTGCTGATGTAGTTGGCAACAATATAAAGATAGACCTGGCGGAAGACGACAAAGGATAAAAGCATGGCAATCATAGGAATGCCAGACTTGCCAGCACCGCGGAGCGCTCCAGCGTAAATTTGATTGAAGCAGGGGAGGAGGTAGAATAGGGTGAGTGTTGAAAGGAACATTGTGCCATATTCGATGACAGCCGACTCGTTGCTTTCAATAAAGAATTTGACAATGTATTTTGAGAGAGGCACAACTACAACAATTAAGATGGCGGTAGAAATTAAGGCCAAGATTAAACAAACACGCACGCCTTTGCGAGCCCTGTCAGTTTTTGCGGTTCCAAGATTCTGGCCGACAAAAGTTTGAGTGGCAAGAGCAATGGACTGCATAGGAAGAAGCACAAGCTGGTCAATCTTACTGTAGGCAGTCCAGCCGCCCATCACATCGGCGCCAAAGAAGTTGATGTATGACTGCACAAAAATATTTGAAAAACTAGTAATGGACATCTGTAGTGCAGATGGCACCGCAATGCGAAAAATTTTGACAAAAATTTTGCCATGGATGCGAATCTTCTTAAAACTGACACGGACACTGGACTTGCTTCTTAGTAGCACCACCATAGTTAAGATGGCCGAGACAAACTGTGCAATAATTGTAGCGTAAGCCACCCCCGCGGTGCCCCACTTAAAGCCAATGACAAACAGTAGGTCCAACACAATGTTCAAAAGCGCAGACACAACCAAAAAGATAAAAGGATGAGTGGAGTCGCCCACCGCCCTCAGAATGGCTGAGCCCATGTTGTAAATCATCAGCCCCGAAACACCAGCAAAGTAAATCGTTAGGTATGTAACCTGCTCGGCCGCCACCTCTGCTGGAGATTTCAAAATACGAATCATCAGTGGAATTGCCACTATCCCCAAAAAGGTAAGCACAACGCATAATATCAAGGTAGTTGCAACAAAAGTGTGGGTACTTTTGGAGACATTAGAATCGTCCTGAGCCCCATAGTAGTGCGATATGACAACGCTGGCCCCACTAGAAAATCCCATGAAAAAGCTGATTACCAGATTTGTGACGGGCCCAAGCGTCCCGACGGCAGAGAACGAATTTTTTCCCACAAAGTTCCCCACCACCCACGTGTCCACGGTGTTATAAAGTTGCTGAAAAATGCTCCCAAGCAGGATGGGAACCGCGAAATTGATAATCTGCGGCACAATTGGCCCGCTGGTCATGTTCACGCTACCACGCTTCATTTTGCCTCCGAATAATCATTACTCCCAATCGCCGAAAGATTCAAGGTGCATGCCCCTCCCACAATGCCTTTCCATGCCATAGTTGCTCACTCCCCATCTAGGACCAGTCCCTTGGCTCTAATTTTGCCGCTAGGAAAGCATAAGTGCATGGCCCGAGCATGTTCACAAATTGCGAATATTATCATTTTCAATGATAAATTTTTTGGAAATGCACAAAATCAAGATTAAATTGTTGATTTTTATTGCAATTATAACAAAGCGGGTGTACCCTAAACATACAAGGTTAACCGAGTTGACCACCTTGCTTAATTTTATTTTGGAGGTTGCTTATGAAGTACGGACGTGTGTTTAATTTTTCGGCTGGACCAGCCATGATGCCAGAGCCTGTTCTTGAAGAGATAAGAGATGAGATGATGAATTACCGCGGAAGCGGAATGTGTGTTATGGAGATGAGCCACAGATCCAAAGTCTTTCAGCAGATTGTCGATGATGCAGAGAAAGACCTTAGAGAGTTGATGGGCATTCCTGACAACTATAAGGTCCTTTTCATTCAGGGTGGTGCAACTCTACAGTTTTCAATGATTCCAATGAATCTTATGAAGAACGGCAAGGCCGTCTACATTGAAACTGGGGCCTGGTCCAAAAAAGCTATTGCAGAGGCCAAGAAAGTTGGCGAAGTTATTGTTGCCGCCTCCTCAAAGGACAAGAACTACACCTACATCCCAGACTGCTCTGATTTGGACATCCCAGAAGATACTGACTACGTCTATATCTGTGAAAACGAGACTATCCATGGTGTCACATGGAACAAACTACCCAACACAAAGGGACATATCCTTGTTTCCGACCAAAGCTCGATGTTCCTTTCTCGGCCATGCAACGTCTCAGACTACGGACTAATCTACGCAGGTGTTCAGAAGAACGTAGGTCCTGCAGGCATGGTTGTTGTTATCATTCGTGAAGACCTAATCCGTGACGATTTGACAAATCTGCCCATCTATCTTCAGTACAAGACCCATGCTGACAATGGTAGCATGTACAATACCCCCAATTGCTGGGCTATTTACTGCTGTGGCAAGGTATTCAAGTACCTGAAGAACCTTGGCGGTCTTGCTGCTATGGAAAAAATTAACAAAGACAAGGCCAAGGTTTTCTATGACTTCTTGGACCAGTCCAAGATGTTTAAGGGTACTGTTGTCCCACAGGACCGCTCCTTGATGAACATCCCGTTTGTCACTGAAAGCGCAGAACTTGATGCCAAGGTTGTTGCCGCCACCAAAGCTGCCGGCTACGACAACCTTAAGGGTCACAAGAGTGTTGGCGGTCTCCGCGCCTCCATCTACAACGCCATGCCAAAAGAAGGCGTCGTTGCCCTTGTCGACTTTCTCACCAAGTTCGAGGCTGAATACAAGTAATCCCATAAACCTTCAATCTCTTGCGCGCTGTATGCGAAGTGCATTTCTTTTTTGTTTTTAACTCCTAATATAAAAACCATGTTGCACATAACCTACAGCGCGCTTCTTTTTTCCACTATGTTAGGCCAATTCCGCAAAAAATGGAAAAGGACTTCTATGTGAAAATTCTAGTGTTAGTTGACCTGGATAATGCCTTGCATAGTATCGTTCATCATCACTTTTAATTGCTATTTTCTAATAATTACATTTTGATTCATTGTTTATTCATTTATGTAAATGTTGTGAAAAACTTTTTCTTTATTTATAAAAATGTAATTACCTTACCGAAATTAAAAAAACTTGCCGATTCAAAAAACTAGGTGTATCATAGTATAAGAACAACGTTAGTTTACTAAACCTTAATGGTATGCAAACAAACGTTGACTTAATCACAAAAAAGGAGAAGTAAAATGAAAAAAATTATTGCCTTGTTGCTTGTTATGGTTTTTGCATTTGCGGTATTTGCAGGCGGTGCACAAGAAGAAACGGCAAAGGAAACTTTTGACAAAGATGCACCAGTTACAATTGTTTTCTGGACGCATGAGGATGCTGCTCGTCAGAAACTAGAGGACCAGTGGATAGAGGAATTTCAGACTGCTCATCCAAATGTAACAATTGATGTTTCTCGCTTCAGTGCAGAAAAAGAGAGAGAGAACATTCAAGTTGCATATGCAGCTAACTCGGCACCAACTGTTTGGAATCTGCCAATTGAAAACGCACGTCAGTATATAGAAGAAGGCCTTGTAGCCCCTGTCGATTATGAAGTAGTTGGCTTCAAGGATGCTGATGACATGCGCGACAAGTATACCGATGGCATGATTGATGCTGTTTATTATGAGGGTGACTACTATGGACTTCCACTTGAGTTGACCAACTGGAGTATCTTCCTTAACAAGAAGGTTTTCCGCGATGCAGGTTTGGATCCAGAAACAGATTATCCAAAGACATGGGAAGACATGGTTGAAGTATCTAAGAAGATTATTAAAAGAGATGGGGATATCATTACCAGAAGAGGTTTTGATTTCAGATATTCCTACTCCCTGACATACTTCGTCCCAATGGTAGAGCAACTTGGAGGTTCCCTCTCAGATACAGAAGGTTGTGTAAACAAAGATGCATGGGTCAAGGCTCTTACCTTCATGCAGAACTGGGGTCCAAGTGGTGAAAATCTTGGTAACCCAACACTCACGCCTGCAAGAAAACTCTTCAATAAGGATAACAATGACATTGCAATGGCCAACACTGGTTTGTATCAAGAAGCAAGAATCCGTGAGGACAACCCAGACTTCTACGATAGCGGAGAGTGGATGGTTGTTCCATATCCAGTATTTGAGGATGCAGTAAAGGATGTTGCCGGTTGCTACTATGGTCACTACTACCACGTCAATTCTGAGGCAACTCCTGCTGAGCAGTACTGGGCTTGGGAGTTCATCAAGTACCTCCTTTTGACAGAAGGCCACGCAGAGCAGTACCTGACAGAGGTTGGTCTGATTCAGCCTCTGAAGACCCTTATGAACGGCGAAGTTTACCAGAGTATGCCATATTCACAGGTTTTCGCAGATGACTTTGCAAGAGCTCACATCGTCTACAATGGAAAGAACGCAGCCGCTATCCAGACAGCAATTGACACTGCAATCTCTGATGTAATGATTCAGGGCGTAACACCTGAAGATGCATATGAAAAGATGCAAGCAAACGTTCTTGAGCTTCTTAATGACTAAGTAGTCTCCCGAACAATCAAAGGAAATCAATGGGTCACGTTTTTTTCGTGGCCCATTGTGTATTAATTCATGAAACACAATTTTATAAACACAAAGGTTTTCCCATGAAAAATAAAGCCAAATACAGCATAGAAAGAAAGCAGGCTCGTTATGGATTTGCATTCACAGTACCTTGCCTTTTGTTTTTTGCATTGTTCAGTTTCTATCCAATTATCAACGCTTTTATCACGAGCCTAACCGACAGAAAAGCAGTGGGCCGCAATTGGAGCTTCACTGGCTTTAGCAATTACGTTTACCTTTTCACAAAAAACAACGGAGGCTTTCCACTAATTAACTCCTTAAAGGCAACGGGTTTATTCACACTAGGTTGCTTCATCCCCATGGTCATCGTTGCACTCTTGCTTTCCGTTCTAATCATGCAACTTCGCAAACCAGGCCAAAAAAAATTTTTTGAGCTTTCTTACTATATCCCCGCCGTCCTCTCGTCCGTGGTCGCCGCCACCATCTGGCGCATCATGTTTCAGCCAACTGGCTTGGTCAACCAACTCTCCAACACTATCATGTTCACCTCGGGAAAGGACTACCACTGGCTCACTAGCAACAACATGCTTGTCGCGTCCACCATCATCGTCTACTTCTGGAAATACATTGGCTACTTCACAATCCTCTTCATCACTGGCTTAGCATCCATCCCTTCCACCATATACGAGGCCGCTATCGTCGATGGGTCGTCTAGGTGGCATACATTTTGGAAGATAACTCTTCCGTTACTTAAGCCAACAATCATGCTAGTTTCAATTATGGCAATGCTCCAGTGTCTTAAGACCTTCAGCACCCAGTACATGTTTGTCCAAGGCGGAACTGCTAGAGCTCCAATCGACGTAGTTACCATGAACATTTACTTCACCGGTATCCGCAACGGCTACCTTGGCAGAGCTTGCGCTATGTCAATCATCCTTTTCGTCATCATGCTTGTGTTTACATACATGCAGTTCGCTGCCCAGCGCAGTAGTGATGAAGTAGAGTATTGATGGAGGTGCACCATGAATAACCAATTTGTCGGAAAAGTTAGAGCCGGAGAAGTGATTACCCACATCTTCTTAATCCTAATCGTAATTTTCACCATATTGCCAATTCTCTTTATGTTCTGCGCCTCCTTCATGGATGCACGCCAAATTTTGGCCATGCCCTTTAAGTGGATTCCTAGCCGCTCATACTTCTCATCCTCTTCCAGAACATTTTTTACAAACTTCGTAAAAGCCATCCGCGGAAACAACAATAACAACATCTTCTTCCGCGCCATGTTTAATTCCCTTGTCGTCGCAATCACCTGCGCCGTAACAACCGTTTTCTTCTCGGCTCTCTGTGGTTATGGTCTTGCCAAGTTCCGCTTCAAAGGTCGCAACTTCGTCTTTATGGCAATCATGTCAACCATGATGATTCCCTTCGAGGCCATCATGATTCCCCTCTACATGGTTTCCAAAACCCTTGGCATTATGAACACCCTACCAGGCCTCATAATTCCTTTTGCTGTAAGTGCCTTCGGCGTTTTCCAAATGCGTCAGTACCTACTGACGTTTCCTTCAGAATACCTCGATGCCGCTCGTGTCGACGGCCTTGGCGAGTTCAACATCTTCCTTCGTATCGTTCTCCCCAACTCCACCCCAGTTATAGCCACACTCGGCATCCTTTCCTTCCGTAACCAGTGGGATAACCTGCTTTGGCCAATGCTTTGCGCCCAAGCCACCAAACTTAAAACCATCCCTCTTTACATCTCTGGTTTTGCAGAGGAGAAGCAAACCGACGAAGGTGCACTAATGGCCTGCGCTCTTCTTGCCTCTATCCCCATGTTCATCCTTTTCTTTGCCCTCTCTAAATACTTCCTTGGCGGCGCTGCCGTCTACGAATCCCGCAAGGGCTAATTCAGAAACCCACCTTTTGGTGGGTTTCTTTTTAGACTAACTAGTCATATCATTGCTATTTTCAGTTCTATATAGGACCATCGAGACCTGTTTGGTCTTCAAAACAGGCTTTTTTCTTACTTCGGAGGCGTTTCTTTCCCAAAAATAGGAAAATTGAAATTGTAGGAGAACAAGATGGTCCTCGAACGGCCACCTAGGTAGTCAAGGCAATCCATTTTCTCCAACTTTGAGATTCAAATCGGCCCTTTAAGCCCATCTTGGCATGCTTTTTCCTCTATATTTCGCGAAATTGAAATTTTAGAGGAATCTAGGTATGCAAGTTGGGTTACTATTCACATCTGTCTTTACTTCCGCACTCAAGTAAACTTAGTTTTAGTACATTTGATCCTGCAAGGATTGTTCAAGCCAAATTAACCTCAATTCCAAGCCTCTTCCGCTAGAATTTCCACGTATTTCGTTTCATTTTTGAAAATACGTGGAAATCTTCTGCAAAGGTTTATGGAAGCACCTAGCCGACTTTTCTTAAGAGCGACAAACTTTGCTAAACCTAGTTAATCGGCTGGGAACGGTAACCAAGTTAGAAAATAATTAGAAGTTCACTTCGTACCAGGGAAGCAAAGACGTGGTTTGAGTATCAAGTGTGTCTAATCAATTGTACGATAACTAATCTACCCTTAGTGCAGAAGGGAAGTGGGGATTGGCTAGGCCTCGGGGAGGCAATGCATGCGGGTGGTGTCGAGAACGCGGAAGGACTCGGCGCGGAGGGAGGGGAGGCTGAGGCTACGGAGGCCGAAGAGGACAGAGCGAAGTTTTAGGTAAAGGGAAATGGATTGGCGCTGGGAGCAGCTTGGCGGAAATTGGCTGAGGTGGACGCCAAAGATGGCGTCCAACTGGAGTTTTAGAAAATGCCTATTTGTTTTGACAAAGCGGTTGGGCCTATCGGTCATATATAGGGCTATGGCCTTGACGGGAGCGCTTTCGGTGCCGTATCTAGCCATGATGTGGGAGTTGGTGGCAAAGTTGGCAACAATTTTGCTCTGCTGGCCAACGTTTAGGTGGTCGATGTGGCACTCGGAGGGAACGTCGGGGTCAACTGAGAACAGGATGTCTGGCTTGATGGTCCCAACGGTCTGGGCGATTGACTTTCTTAGGTCCTCTGGGTTGTAAAAGCCACCGTCAGAGAAATTTAGAAAGTGCACTTTAGAAATTCCAAGACGGTGGGCGCTCTCAACGGCCTCGGCCTGGCGGATTGGGACAAGTTGGGTGGGCGTGGTGCCGATTGGGGCGTTGTCTAGTCCGTAGCGGCCGTCGAGGCAGATGAGGAAGGTGATGTCTTTGCCTAGGGCGGCGAGTTTTGCGATGGTGGCACCGCAGCCGATTTCGATGTCGTCGGGGTGAGGGCCGATGAACAGGTAGCGCGAGAAGTTTTCAAGGCGAGGGATGGGGGCGGCGATGCGAAGGATGCGTCTTAGGAGACTCATACGATGGGCAAGTGGGTTTGCGGCAGAATCATTTGACGGATTGGGCGTGGCGGAGTTCGAGTTCCTTGCAGATGCGGTCGTATTCGGGCTCGTCGAGAATGTATTTGGATTTGTAGAGGAAGTAGGCGGCCAGCATGAAGGCGAGTGGGACGATGGTCATTGCGATGAGTAGGCCGATGGATTGGCCTTTTTGGACGTTGGCGAGTAGGTTTTGGATGACGCCGGCTTTGTCAAAGGTGGGGTCATGTGCGGAGGCGTTTTCGGCGGCGGAGATGGCGTTGGTGACATCGTTGACTTTGAAGATTAGGTAGGTGGCGCTGGTTAGGGCTACGCAGAGAGCACTGCCGAGTTTGGTAAGGAAGGGGCGTAGGGAGGAGATGATGCCTTCGGCGCGGGTGCCGTGTTTTAGTTCGTTGTATTCGACGGTGTTGATGACAGAAATCATCATGACGAGATAGAAGCCATACTGGCCGAAGTTGGCAAGCATGTAGCCGACTGTGATGAGGTAGAACTTAACCATGTTGCCGCTTGGCATAAACAGGCCTGACAGTAGCATGGTTAGGTATCCGACAACGGCCACGCTTTGAAGGATTGTCATCAACTTTTTGCGCTGGAATTTTCTAGAGATTGCTGGGTAGAAGATCATCAAGAAGGCGGTGACGGACATGCCTAGCATGGTGAACATTGAGTAAAGGCCGCCTTGGTAACCGAACTCGAAGTAGATATAGAAGGAGCCAAGTCCGCCAACAACTAGGCCGTTTCCGATTTGCTGGAGTAGGAAAATCAGGGCAATCCACATTAGCTGGTCATTTCCGGTGATTGTTTTGACAATCATCTTCATGCTGATTTTTGGCGCTGGGGTTCCCATGTCGCTTCGGTTTTCCTTGACTCCCAAAAGGGTGAACATGGCAAAGAGAGGCGATAGTATGCACACTATTATGGCGACTCGGCCGTAGGCTGTTACTGCGTTTCCTCCTAGTGCTTTATCTCCAGTTGTCAGCATTGGAATTAAAACTGATGCTAGTGTGCTTCCGATTCCGGCAAACAGGGTTGCCCTAGATGTGAATTTATTTCTTGTGTCTGCGTCAGAAGACAGGGCTGGAACCATGCCCCAGTAGGATATGTCATTCATTGTAAATGTAATGCTATAAAGGAAATATATCACGCCAAAGTAGACTACAAACGGCCAGCCATCAAGGCCAGTATTGTTAAATGCTGCTATTACTACAATGCTGGATGTTATGCATCCTACCAGTAGCCAGGGCTTAAACTTTCCCCATTTGCTTCTTGTTTTTTCAATTATATTTCCCATTATTGGGTCATTTAGGCCGTCGAAGATTCTGGCGGCTACCATAATTGCGGTAATTGCTGTCAGTTGTGCTGCGGTTAGGTTTTTTGTAATTAGTACGAATGTCAGTAGGAAGTTTGCAAATAAGGCATAGACCATGTCTCTGCCAACTGTTCCTAATGGGTACATTATTAGGTTTTTCTTTGCTGTGTCTGTTTTGCTCATGGGGCCTCCTTTTGTTTTTTGCGGGGTGTCCGCTATTCGGGTTTGCCTCCATTTTTTAGGAGTCGCAAGTTTTGCGGGCTTCCGTTTATCCTTTTTTTGAGCTTGTAAGTTTAAAATGTCATTTATGGCAATTATTTTCTTACGGAAAGTAATTATTTTATATCATTCTATTTCATTAAAGCCAACATGCAGGGTCTGCTTTCCTTGAATTTTCCTAGTTTTTATACTCGCTTGTCGACCTTACTGTTACTGCTTATAGCCAGTTTGCCAACGAATCCTAGCTCTACATGTGGCACTTATGGCACTTAAGGCTAGGTTTGGTCTTCAGAAATAGAAAAATTAAAATGCTGGTAAAGAGAAGGCCAAATAAGAGGTCAAAATCTGCCATTTTGCACTCTTTTAGCTAACGAAGTGGTGTTTGTACTAAATCCAAGTTGTTCTTAGTGCAAGGGGTATAATTAGCTTTGACTCGTAATACCTTGCTTTCTAAGAGGGTTAGGGCCTAATAATAAGGGTGGTACAGTTTTGGCAGAGGGCAAGGTAGGGGTGGCCATTTTGCTCAAGGTGGTAGGTGTTGTTCTGAGTGCAGCCAGAACATGGGAAGCCAAGGCCGTGGCGGCGTAGACAGACACGGCTTACGAAAAGGGGAGCTTTGAAGTCTGAGCCGACGTAGGTGAAGGGAGTAGCAGGGTCAAGTTCGTAGGAGCCAATTAATGTGGGTATCTGGGCTTTGAGGGAAGAGTAAGCAAATTTATTCGCTGTATAGAGATAGAAGTCAGCAAAGAAGGCTGTGGTATGGCCAGTGGCAAGGTAATTGCGTGCCCAATGGACCTGTGCAATGTTATTCAGACCAACGACAAGGTCTGGCTCAGATTCCAACTTTTGCTCCACGCCACGCAGGTACTGCGCCTCGTCGAACATCACGGGGGCCAAGCAAAGGTAACGATGCGCTCCGTACGTGGCCACGCAATCGAACAATCCAAGGGCCTTACGAGGTGGTAACTTCTCACTAAGCAACGAATTATCCACAAGGTCGAGTTCATTGGCAACAATGGACGCAGTGGAGGAGAGGAAGGCGTTATCTAGGGTGGCATAGAGTGTACGGCGAGCGGATTTTAGGACAGAGAGGGGGATGAATGGGTGCTCTAGGCCAGAGCGATTATCGATTGTCAGTTTTCCTAGTGTGAAAAAGCTTTGGTCAGATGCTGAGAGCACACGAGTGAAGAGGGCAAGAATGTCAGTGGGATTGGTGGCGCTTTGGATTGGAATCTCTGTTGGTATGTCATTTAGGGTGAAGCCAGAGGGTGTGATGACAACGTGTATGTCGACACTCATTTTGTAGAGTGGGATGTTTTCACTGAGAGCGCCAAGGTTGAGGTTGTGGCGAGAAACGCAGTAGACAGGTGTCCCGAAGGTGGGTTTTCTGTCGAAGCTGTCACTTGGGAAATTAATGATGGCGTTTTGCCCTGCGGCCACGAATGACCGCCCACCCTGTATGCTACTTAGGCTAAAATTCACTGTTTTAGGGAGGGTTTTGTCATTGGCAGATTTGCCATTGGTGCCGTCGATGGATGCGCCGCCATCGAATGTTGGGAAGACGACCTTCAGGCCGTCACGGAGAGCAACTGGTTTAGTGAATTTGATAATTGCTTTTGAATCAAGGACTTTGTCAATGGTGCCTACTTGTATGCCTTTGTGGCCAGGGTCTGTAGGACATATCAGTGTGGAGTTTATGGCGGAGTTTGTCGTGGGTTTGGTATTAGTGGAGATTTTGGCTATGTCAGTGGTTGTGTTTTTAGTGATTGCGCTACTGCTTGCGGCGCGGCTACCAAGGAGTCCGGAGTGGAAGAAGCCAGTGGTAGTTTCTCTAGAGAAGGAGACTTGCATGGCTTCTTTTGCCCAAAGGACTTCTTGGTCAGATTCGCTCTTGCCGTCTAGGATTAGTCGATAGTATCTAGCGCACCAGTATGCGTAGTCTGGACCCTTCATACGGCCTTCAATTTTGAAGCAAGTTACGCCGATGTCGGCATATTGCTTGATTAGTGGGCCTAGGCAGAGGTCCTTCATGCTGAAAAGCCAACTGTTGGTACCGGTTTCTTTGCAGTGGAAGTATGTGCGACAAATTTGGGCGCAGCGCCCTTTGTTGGCGCTACGCTGATTGTTTTGGGTTATGATTTGGCTTGCAAGGCACAGGCCAGAGAAGCCATAGCAGAGGGCTCCGTGGATGAATACTTTCAGTTCTATGTCTGGACAGGCGAGTTTTATGCGCTTAACTTCCTCGAAAGAGAGTTCTCTGGAGAGGACTACTCTTGAAAAGCCCAGATTTTGCAGTTCTTTTACTCCATTTATTGTATGAACGGCAAGTTGGGTTGAACCATGAAGGGGTATGTCTGGATAGCAATCTTTTATTAGTTTTGCAATGCCTAGGTCTTGTACAATGACACCGTCGGGCTTTAGGTAGTTGATTTGTTTTAGGATGGCTTCAACTTGTTCTAGGTCTTGGTCGGAGACAAGGGTGTTTAGTGCTATGTAAATTTTTTTGCCGGGGTAGGGGCCATCTTTTGAAACGGCGGCTTTAAGTTTGCGTGCATCTTCTAGGGAAAAGTTGGTGGCCGCCTGCCTAGCAGAGAAGGTTTTTAGTCCAAAGTAAACGGCATCGGCTCCGCCTTTGAGGGCGTAAAGGGCACTTTGTAAAGAACCTGCTGGTAGATCAAGTTCACAGTGAGTGTGGGAGGTGTGGACAAAGGACTCGGGCTTGGTGGGTTTTGTGGGCATGGTGCGGATGTTGTGTCAGGGTTGTTGGTCGAGTTTTAGGATGGCGTCAAAGGTTTCGGGGCTTAGGTCGTGTTCGACTTTGCAAGCGTCGATGCGGGCGATGGTTTCGGAGACACCAAGTTTCATGAAGAAGTGGGTTAAAACTTTGTGGCGCTGATAGATACGTGTGGCGATTTCCAAGCCGGTGGGTGTCAGTGTGATGGTGCCGTCGCGGTCCATGGTGATGTAACCGTTTTCGCGGAGGCGTTTGGTGGAGTAGGTGACGCTGGGTTTTGTGACGCCTAGTTTTTGGGCGATGTCGATTGAGCGGATGTATCCTTTTTCTTCCTTGAGCATCAGCATTGCTTCAAGGTAGTCTTCTGCAGCTTTTTGAATTTTCATGGTTTCTCCCTTTGTTCCTTTATTCAAACTATCACAATGGGTTCTAATCGACAAGCAATTTTTGTATTTCACATTTTGCTTTTTCTTGCATTTGACAGAGAATTTCCACGTATTTTTGAAAATGAAATGAAATACGTGGAAATTTCCACGTAAAATGAAAATTTGGAAAAAATACGTGGAAATTCTAGCGCACACGGGTCTGGGTTTGGGCTGTTTTGAGGTTAGTTCTGCTTATACAAGGCTGCACATAGTCAATTGCACTAAAACAAGTTACCTTTGAATAAAACTGTGGATATAAACATTTTCACATCTTTTACAATTATGACTTATTTTGTGTTATACTAATAACTCACAGCTAAGCTAATTCCCTTGGGCCCCCACTTGGATTTTAGTCTCCCACTTGGGTTTCCAATCTCCATTTGGGTTCAGGTCTTCACTTGGCTCTCAATCCCACACTTGGGTCCAAAGTTTCCAGTGGTTTCCTAGCTTCAGTGGAAAGCCTTGAATTGCACTGGATGCCTATAGCATTAAGAGACTGCAAATGGCCCAGACAAAAAAACCAAAGGAGGTTTTATGAATAAAAGACTAGATTACATCACATGGGACGAATACTTTATGAGCGTTGCTGAACTTTCGTCCATGCGAAGCAAGGACCCCAACACCCAAGTTGGCGCTTGCATTGTCAATTCCGAACTTAAAATAGTAGGAACTGGCTACAATGGCTTTCCCAAAGGTTGTAGTGATGACATTCTGCCTTGGGCTAGAACTGGTAAAAACCTAGAGACCAAGTACCCCTACGTTTGCCATGCAGAATTGAACGCAATTTTAAACAGTATCTCGCGGGACCTTCGTGGTTGCAAACTCTACGTTTCCATGTTCCCATGTAACGAGTGCGCTAAGGCCATCATCCAAAGTGGTATCTCCGAGGTCATTTTTCGTGACAACAAGTATCCCGATTCAGATAGCGTAAAAGCATCAATGATTATGCTCAATCAAGCAGGAGTAACCGTCCGGCAACTTCTGCTGAACAAAACCATAGAAATTCACATCTAAGGAAACGCCGCATTGCGCTATAGCTTGCTTACAAAGCCCGACGAAGTGCTTACCCTAATTCAGACTTGGTCTGACATGGGTGTAAACTCTGTAGCCATGGATTTCGAGGAAGAGTCCAACCTCCACTGCTACGGCGAGTACATTTGCATAGTCCAGCTTTACGACCAAAAACATTACTATATTCTCGATGCACTTCAACTAGCAAAAACTCAGGCCGGCATCGATGCTCTACGCACATTCCTCGAAGGCCCCATCGAAAAAATCATGTTCGCCTGCCAAAGCGATGCCGCCCTTGCCCGCAAAACTCTCAACATCCAAATCCAAAACGTCTTCGACATCCGTATCATCGCAATTGCTCTGGGTTTTACCGGCAATCTCACCGCCCTGATTCAGCGTAGCCTTGGCATCGAAGACGAAAATCCTTCCCAAAAAAAGAAATACCAAACCGCCAACTGGATGATTCGGCCACTTTCTGCCCAACAAATCCAGTACGCCCTCTCCGACGTCAAACACCTCTTCGCCCTGAAAGCCTCCCTGACTGCCGAGATGTCTCGCACCCTCCCTCGCGGCCGCCAAAACCAAATTCGCCACCAAATGCTCACCTGCGCCCTTCCCAAACACCCCGACCGCCCTGGCTGGGAAAAAATCTGCAACTTCCGCATGCTCACCCCCACTCAACGCATCTACCTAAAACACTTCTTCCTCGCCCGCGACAGCCTAGCCCGCGCCGCCAACCTCCCCGCCAACCGCATCCTCGAAAAACAACTCCTCGTCGACATGGCCAAGCGCTCCACCTGGGTCGGTGTCCTCCCTCCCGACAAAAACGACCTCTCTCCCATCTTCGAACAGGCCAGGCTCTCCGCCATGGCCGAGCTCCTTGCCCCCTAACTAATAAAAATGCCTTATATTTCTCTAGGAAAGGAATGCTTTCGAGGCAGAGCAAAGTCTGTTTTGGAAATCAAGACAGGTGTGAGTGACGTAGGAGGGGAGTGGTGATAAAAAAAAGGAACTGCCGAAAATGGGCAGTTCCCTTTGGAAGTTAGGTAGTTGCTTGCGCGAAAGCCAAGTTACATGCCAAGGAGGATTCGGACTGGCTCCATGTTGGGGACGCAGGCCATAAGGACACCGGCGGCAACGGCGGAGCCGATGACTCCAGAGACGTTCGGGCCCATGGCATGCATGAGCAGGAAGTTCTGTGGGTCGGCTTCCTGGCCAACCTTGCTAGCTACACGGGCTGCCATTGGAACGGCGGAAACGCCAGCGGCACCGATAAGCGGGTTGACTGGGTGTTTTTTATCCAGTTTGTTCATAATCTTGGCGATGATAACGCCCATGGCGGTTCCAAGCGAGAAGGCAATGGCTCCGAGGAGCAGGATGCCGAGGGTGTTAAGAGTGAGGAAGTGGCTGGCCTCCATCTTGGAACCGACTGAAAGTCCCAAGAAGATGGTAACTGTGTTCATCATAGCGTTGGAGGCTGTGTCGGCAAGTCGTGCGGTGACGCCGCATTCCTTGATTAGGTTGCCGAACATCAGGGCGCCGATAAGAGGAGTGGCGCTGGGCAGAAGCAAGGCGCAGACCATAAGAACGGAGATTGGGAAAATAATCTTTTCGGTCTTAGAGACGGGTCTGAGCTGCTGCATGCGAATTTTGCGTTCCTCTTTTGTGGTCAGAGCCTTCATAATTGGTGGCTGGATGACCGGCACTAGGGCCATGTAAGAGTAGGCAGCAACAGCAATTGGGCCTAGAAGCTCTGAGGCAAGGCGGGTGGTGACGTAGATGGCTGTTGGGCCGTCGGCACCACCGATGATGCCGATTGAGGCTGCACTGTGCAAATCGAAGTTGATGCCAGGGATGAAGCTAAGAAGCAGGGCGCCGATAAGGGCGGCGAAGATGCCGAACTGGGCGGCTGCACCAAGGAGTAGGGTCTTTGGATTAGCAATAAGAGGTCCAAAGTCGGTCATTGCGCCAACGCCCATGAAGATGAGGATTGGGAAAAGACCACTCTGGATGCCAGCATCAAACAGAATCTTGATAAAGCCTGTAGCACCTTGGGCTCCTGCCGCAAGGGAGGGGTCCATGGATGCGATGTACGCAAAGGGGATGTTTGAAAGGATACATCCCATTCCGATTGGGACCAACAAAAGCGGTTCGAAGCCGCGCTTGATGGCAAGATATAACAGGAGGAAGCCCACTAAAATCATTACAAGGTTTGCCCAGCCAAAGCCGCTTTCAGCGCCTAGGCCAAGAAAGCCGTAAAGACCTGTGGACTGCCAAAGGTTAAGAAGTGACTGTCCCATCAGTTCCTCCTTAGGCGATTGTCAGAAGGCTATCGCCTGCTGTGACTTGCTGGCCCTGAGTTACTGTAATTGTAGCAATGGTGCCATCGCAAGGTGCGTAGATTTCATTTTCCATCTTCATGGCTTCCATGACCATGACTAGCTGATTTTTCTTAACTGCTTGACCTGGCTTGACTTCGATGCGAAGGATAAGACCAGGCATTGGAGCAGAAACTGTTTCTTTAACTGCGCCTGAGGTAGCGGTGGGTGCTGCAGGTGTGGCTGCGGCTGCAGGTGCAACTGCGGGAGCTGCGGCGGCCGTGGCAGCAATTGCGGCTTGGTCAATGCCGAAGGCAACTGAGAGTGGGTAGTCAACGCCGTTGACATTTGCGCTGGTCTTGCCAAGCTTGACACCATAAGCTCTGCCGTTGACGGTGACAGTGTACTCGCCAGCCTTCTTGGCTGCTTCCTCGGCTGGGTCAGCCTTGCGAACGCCGTTAACTTTGGATTTGCCAGTCAAGAAGAGAATACCCTTTTCTTTGCAAGAAGCAGCGATGAAGATGTTTTCATCGGTAACCTCGATGTTGTTGTCCTGAAGCATCTTGATGGCGGCGGCGCGGCCTTTGCTCTTGTCAGCATCGTTGATGTCTACAACTTTTTTGGTTGTTGGCTCTTTCTTAAGTTGCTCGGCAGCGATTTTTACAACTTCTGGATCTGGTGCAACGGGGGTTTTGCCGAAGTAGCCAAGAACCATCTTGCCGTAACCTTCTGCAATTTTCTTCCATGGCCCGAAGATGACGTTGTTGAACGCCTGCTGGAAATAGAACTGTGAAACAGGTGTAACGGACGTTCCGAATCCGCCCTTGGCAACGGTCTCGCCCATGGCGGCGACAATCTCGGGATAGCGGTCCATGAGGCCATTGTCACGGAGCATTTGTGTGTTGGCGGTTAATGCGCCACCGGGAAGTGGGAAGAATGGGATTTCGGGGCTGACTTTGGTGGCCTCTGGTGGGAGGAAGTAGTCCTTCATGCATTCTTTGAAGACCGATTCGGCTTTTTGGATGGCGTGGATGTCGATGCCCAAATCGTAGTCGGTACCGCGGAGGGCATGCCACATGGTGACGATGTCGACCTGACAGGTGCCGCCGGAGACGGGCTCCATGGACAGATCCAACTGGTTGGCGCCAGCTTCGAGGGCTGCTAGGTACTGAGCAACGCAGGTGCCGGCGGTGTCATGGCTGTGCATGACGATTTTGACGTCTTTTCCGACCAGTTTGCGTGCTTTTTTGATTGTCTCATAGACAGTGTGAGGTGTTGATGTGCCAGATGCGTCCTTGAAGCAGATGCTATCGAATGGGATGCCAGCGTCCAATATTTTTCTCAAAACACCCTCGTAGAATGCACTGTCGTGTGCGCCGGTGGTGTTTGGTGGAAGGCTCATCATGGTGACAGTTACCTCATGCTTCAGGCCAGCATTGTGGATGGAGTTTCCACTATCAATCAAATTGTCGACATCATTGAGTGCATCGAAATTTCTGATTGTGGTCATTCCATGCTTCTTGAACATCTTGGCGTGCAAATCAATGATGTCCCTAGGCTGTGAATCCAACCCGACAACGTTCACGCCTCTGGACAGGGTCTGGAGGTTAGCATCGGGTCCAGCAACACGTCGAAATTCGTCCATCATCTCAAAGGCATCTTCATTGCTATAGAAATACAATGCTTGAAAACGAGCTCCGCCGCCTGCTTCAAAGTGTGTTATGCCGGCCTTTCTTGCCGCTTCAACTGCAGGCATGAAGTCCTTTGTGAATACTCTTGCTCCATAGACTGACTGGAATCCGTCTCTGAAGGCTGTACACATGAAATCTACTTTCTTCATTTCAATCTACCTCAACTAGTGGATTTTGCCATTGCTGCTGCAATTGCCAGTGCAACTTCTGCCTCTGACGCTACTGGCGCTGTGGTTGCGCCTGCCGCCGCTGTTGCGACGTTTTGCGTAGCTGGTTCAGATTTCTGTGCAACTGGTTTCTTCTTTTCAAGTTTCATGACTATCTTGGACATCGCTTTCGTGGTGAACACAAGTATGGTCAAGAACACAAAGACAATTGCCATTCCCAGTACAAGAAGGGCCACCCCATTCTTGAGCTGTTCTAGCAGTGTCTCTGTAGGTAACTGTGCCAATAGAAACATTGTTACTCTCTTCCTTTATTTTGTATTGCAACTACGGGTTTTACTCCGCATTATCGCTTCCTACATATTATTTTTTTGTTACTTCAAGGGCAATAGTTTAGCCCGCCTTATGCATGATTTTTGTACTTCTATCTTTATAACGGATTAGTAAATGACAAACTCAAGATGTCGATTTATGACAAAGTGAAAATGTAGTTAAAATTATTCATCCTGGCCGACTTCCTCATCATTGTGAGATTATCAAAATTAATAATATCTCATAAACCTAATCGCCCAAAAAAATCGATTTAGGTTTATCTGAGTTACTTTACTCTTCAAAAATAAAGGCCCAAGGTAGCAATCTCGCACATCTTAAGACTTTAATTTTCAATTAATCGAATGCAGTCTTGAAAAAAGCTACTTAAAACAAAGCCATAAGGGGAAAAGGAAACATATGGGGAAATGTGATTTGCTAGTACGCTTGCCTAAAGTAATACTTTAAGTTATACTAGACGCATGAAAGCATCCATTGGGGAAACGTTAGTCGAATGGGATGACAGGAAAAACCAGATTAACATTAAAAAGCATGGTATCAGTTTTGAGACTGCTGCCTTGGTATTTGCCGATGAGGAGCGGATAGAATACTATGACAAACTGCACAGCCAAAACGAAGACCGGTATGTGGTTCTTGGATGCGTCCAAGGAATACTCTATGTTGTCTATACTATGAGGGGTGAAGCATTTCGCTTAATTTCCGCCCGTATGGCAACCCCAACTGAAAGGAGAATTTATTATGGAGAATGAAAATATCGTACGTACCATTGTACACATCGGTCAACAACCCACCGAAACACAGATTCGAGAAGTGGAAGCCGCTGCTTCCATGCCAATTGCACCAGATGAGGATGCCCCTGAGCTGACGCTTGAACAATATGCAGAGATGGCAGCCATTGCAAAAAGCCGACGCTCTCAACAAGTCAAACCAGTGATTGCTCTACGCATTTCGCCTGAAACTTTGAATAAGGCCAAAGCAACTGGCAAGGGGTACACAGGATTTCTTAGTCGCCTACTCGACAACGCAATCAACGACCCACAGATGGTCGCCAAAAGTTTATAACTGCAGAAGCAAACTCTAATGGCATGATTTTTTCTTAGCTGAAGTGCATTCAAACCTTGGTTTGCTCTGACTCGTGGGGTTGGCTAGGGAGGGAGAGGTCAAGGGACTCGAGCTTGTGGAGGAGGGGGAATCAGGTGCGGAGGATGGTAGAGTTGGCGGGGACGCTGTGGGTGAGCCAGACGTTGCCGCCGATGACGGTGTTGTCGCCGATGTGGGTGTCGCCTCCTAGGATGGTGGCGCCGGAGTAGATGATGACGTTGTTGCCGATTTTGGGGTGGCGGTCGATGCCTTTGACGGGGTTGCCATCGTGGCCGACGGGGATGCTTTTGGCGCCGAGGGTGACGCCTTGGTAGATTTTGACGTGGGAGCCAATGACGGTGGTTTCGCCGATTACGACGCCGGTGCCGTGGTCGATGAAGAAGTATGGTCCGATTGTGGCGCCGGGGTGAATGTCAATGCCAGTGCGGCTGTGGGCGTATTCTGTCATGATGCGAGGGATGTAGGGTATGCCGAGGGTGTGGATTTTGTGTGCTAGGCGGAAGATGCTGATGGCCTCGAAGCCAGGGTAGGCGAGCATGATTTCGGTTTTGTTGTGGGCGGCGGGGTCCCCATCGTAGGCTGCTTGGATGTCTGTTTCAAGGATTTGCTTGATGCCTGGGAGGGAGGCGAGGATGTCTTTTGTGAGCGATTCGGCGGTGGGGAGGAAAGTGGAGTTTTTGGGGGAAGTTTTGTTTTCGAGCGGGGTGAAGATTGTAGAGAAAGTGGAATATTTGGGAGAAGTGGAATTGGTGGTGAAAGTGGGATTTTTGGGCGAAGTGGGGTTGGTGGGGAAAGTGGAATTTTCGGACGAAGTGTGGTTGGAATCTAGGTTTAAAGAGGGCATTACCCAAGGGATGAGCTCTTTAAGAATTTTTTCTGCTTCAACTTTGCTTTCTATGATAGTTGTGGCTGTGCAAGGGCATTCTTCGAATATCTCAGGAAACATTATGCTTCTGAGTCTTCTAATAAGTATTGCTGTTTGTTCTTTTAATCCTGAGTATCCAAAGTGCTTTGAATTGTCCATTTGCCACCTTCTTTTATGGATTATTAATCTATTGTTAAGAAGTAGGTTTGTAAATACTGGGAGCTAGTAAGTATGGGGCTATCTTGGATTGCTTGTTTTATAGAAACTGTTAATTAGAACTTGTTAGTTGAACTTGCTTTTAAGACCGCAAATTGCAAGTCTAGGGGAAATTTTGACTGAATTGACTTATGTTCCATTGTGCTATTGCTTAATCGGCTATTAATAGTAACCATGTTTTCCCAAATTCAATCTCCTTGTTATCCTCTTTTGTTCTGTATAACGCAAAAGAGGATAAAAGTTCTCCTCTTTTGTCTCCTAGAAGGGCAAGAGAGGATAATTCTTGAAATCAAGCTACAAGTAGGAACTACATTTTTATCAGAAATTGCTTTGATTTTGCGCTTTTGTGCTTAAAAAATGTGATTTGACTAATAATTCAAGGCAAAATCAGCCTATTAGTAACCAGTTTTTCCCAAGTTCAATCTCCTTGTTATCCTCTTTTGTTCTGTATAACGCAAAAGAGGATAAAAGTTCTCCTCTTTTGTCTCCTAGAAGGGCAAGAGAGGATAATTCTTGAAATCAAGCTACAAGTAGGAACTACATTTTTATCAGAAATTGCTTTGATTTTGCGCTTTTGTGCTTAAAAAATGTGATTTGACTAATAATTCAAGGCAAAATCAGCCCATCGGTAAACAGTTTTTCCCATGTTGAATCTCTTTGTTATCCTCTTTTGTTCTGTACAACGCAAAAGAGGATAAAAGTTCTCCTCTTTTATCTTATAAAAGGGCAATAGAGGATAATTCTTGATATTAAGCAACAAGCAAAAGCTAACTTTCCTATCAGAAATTGCTTTGAATTTGTACTTTGGGGCTTTGAAAATATGATCTGACTAGAATCTCAAAGCAAAATCAGCCCATCGGTAAACAGTTTTTCCCATGTTGAATCTCTTTGTTATCCTCTTTTGTTCTGTACAGCGCAAAAGAGGATAAAAGTTCTCCTCTTTTGTCTCATAAAAGGGCAATAGAGGATAATTCCTAAAATCAAGCTACAAGCAAAAGCTAACTTTCTTGTCAGAAATAGCTTTGAATTTGTACTTTGGGGCTTTGAAAACTTGATTTGACTAATAATCCAAAGCAGAATCAGCCTATTGGTAAGCATTTTTTTTCCAAGTTCAATTTCCTTATTATCCTCTTTTGTTCTGTATAGCGCAAAAGAGGATAAAAGTTCTCCTCTTTTGTCTCTAGAAGGGCAAGAGAGGATAACTCTTGAAGTTTGACCATTGGAAGAGTATCTGTTTTTCATGATTGTATCCTTTGATTTTGGAGTTTAGGGTTTTGAAATCTCAATTTAGGGTCTGTGGCGGATCCATTGATTGGCTATTTTTCAAATCTATTACTAGGAACAGCAAAAGGGCTGTTTCGCTGGGCATCTGCATAGAAAGATCTTCATAAAGCGGCAGAACCAACAAACTTTTAGTAATGTATTCAGAAACAATATGGCGAAAAAGGGTCAGGCCTTTGGGATATTGAAGTAACCCCAACATGGCGGACAGATATTGACCAACTATTGCCGAAGCGGCACTAAAAATATATCTTTTTACGTAAGCAAACAAGGTTTTCAGACCCAAATTCAGGCCATTATGGGATTCTTTGAGAGATAGCCTAACTGGAGTGACCACGAAGGGGCATCTTGTATGCCGCAATTGGCAACAAGGTGGTTGGGCGAAGAGGGATATGGAAAGAAAAGGAAAGGGGAGAGAACCTAAGAGGAGAGGATATGCCAAGCGAAGCGGAGATACAGGAAGTTAACATTCATAATAGGATGGCGAAAATAGACCGCAAGATTTTGATTATGAGCGGAAAAGGCGGAGTTGGAAAAAGCACAGTGACAGTGAATTTGGCCAACGCGTTGTTGAGCATGGGGCAAACAGTGGGAGTGCTTGACACAGACATTCATGGACCAAACATTGCGAAGATGTTCGGCTGCGAAGGCGAAGTGCTTATGACAACTGAAGATGGTAGTAGCATACTGCCGGTGTGCCCAAGGGAAGGATTGAAGGTCGTTAGCATGAGTTTTGCGCTAAATGACCCAGATCAGGCCATTATTTTTCGCGGGCCAATGAAGATTGGTGTTATAAAACAGTTTCTTGCGGATGTAGAGTGGGGGAACTTGGACTACCTACTGATTGACTCGCCACCTGGAACTGGGGACGAGCAACTTGCCGTCTGCCAGAGCGTGCCGGATTTGGCTGGGTGTATTGTGGTTACTACACCACAGCAAGTGGCAATTTTAGACGTTAAAAAAAGCATAAATTTCGCACAACAACTCAATACCAAGGTGCTCGGTCTAGTGGAGAATATGAGTTACCTGATTTGTCCCGATTGTGGGGCGAAGATTCCGATTTTTGGCACGGATGGTGGCAAAGAACTGTGCGAGCAGGAGGGGATTGCGTTTTTGGGTGCGGTGCCGATGGAGGTCGGGTTGCTGCAAATCGAGGATTTGGGGCGCAATTGGATTTCCGAATGCCCAGAAAGTCCTAGCGCGCAGGCCTTTCTGGAGATTGCCAAGATCTTGCATGCAAGCGTCGAATTTGTTCACACGCCGTACGTTCCGTCGTTCCAATCGTGCTCGCCGTCGGCCTGTGCATCTTGCAGTGCAAATTGTTCCTCTAAAAAGAGTTAAATGAGAGGCTAAGCGGCAACGCGTGCCAAACAGGCAATATGCGCCAAGCAGGCAACGCGTGCTAAGTAGGCAACGCGCGCCGAACAGGCAATGCGCGAAAAAGGACTAAAAATGGGCCACAAAATCGACGAAAACACTTTTTTTACTTTGGAAAATTGCCCCAACCCTGAGCGACTACTCTGGCGCACCACTGGCCGCCGTCCCGTCTCGAGCAACGTCATCTTCGAGCTAAATAGCGTCCAACGCACCAGCCCCACTGGCATCTCGGGCAATTACGTCGAACTTCACTACCCGCGCAACGGCGTCGCCATCGTCCCCCTCTTCACTGGCTCCGACGGGCTGCCGCGCTTTGTCATGGAACGCCAATTCCGCCACGGGACTCAATCCATCTGCCTCGAATTCCCCGCCGGCCTAGTCGAAAAGACCGAGGCCCCTGAGACCGCTGCCCGCCGTGAGCTTTTAGAAGAAACTGGCCTTATCGCCGGCCAACTCACGCACCTAGGTCGCCCTTGTCTAAATACAGCTTACATGGATAATTACACAGACATTTTCTTGGCGCAGGACTTGGAACTGGCCGTTCCTTTAACTGAGAGACATCTGGATGCCGATGAGCAAATTGATGTCCTTAGCGTTCCTGTCTCATACGTTCTTACTCACGCAGGCTTCGGGGAATTAAACAATGGCTCTTCCCTTTTGGGCCTTCTGTTTTATCTTCTCAAAACTTATCACTAAGTTAGTGCTTGCGAGAGGATTGGACGCGGATAAGGTGGTAAATGCGAGAGTCGAAGTCTCCTAGGACGCGAGTGTTATTGGAAAAGCCGACGCCGCTAAACTGAGGGCTGAGGCGAATGCCGGAGTTGGCTAGGATGTCGCCAGAGACAATATGGTAGTCTTGCTCGTTATCAAGCATAATATTTTTGTCGATTATTTTTTTTAACTGACTGTTGGCCTTGATTTGCAAGGGACTGACCATGTTGATTAGGCTTCCAAACTGGCTGACAGGAACCTTCTGTAGGCGAGTTTCTATAGCATAGTTGAAGTCGGGGCGGGCGAATGGGATGCGCAGAATGCTTTGCCAAATGTTGCATTGGTTCAGGATTTGGAAATCTAGAACTAGCATTTCGCTAAAGTCAGTGTTTGCAATCAGCCAACGAACTTGGTTGTTAGAGGTGGGGTCAGAGGTACTACGGTTCTGAGGTCCATCGGAAAGACGATAGAGGCGGCCATACTGGAAGAGGGCTCGGTAGTGCTTGTAGAAGGAAATTTGTGCCTGAATAATTTGCTTGTCTTGAGCGCTGAGAGTGCTAAGGTCCATTTCATAGCCTAAAATTCCAAAAGATGAAACGTTAAAACGGGTCTCGATCTCCGTTTTGCGGAGGGTTTGGTGGTTGGGGGATGCGGAGATGTGTGCGCCCATGGTGCTGGGTGGGTAGGCGTAGGAGGTGCCAGTTTGGATGGCGGTGCGACAGAGGGCGTCCGTGTTGTCGCTGGTCCAGATTTGTGGCATGAAGCAGAGAATTCCAAGGTCGAAGCGGTTGCCTCCAGAGGCGCAACCTTCGAAGAGGATGTCAGGGAAGGCGGCGGTGAGGCGTTTGAGGATGTCATATAGGCCTAGAACGTAGCGGTGGCTGAATTGGCCTAGGTTATAGTTTGATTCGGTGTGGATGTCGCTGAAAATGCGGTTCATGTCCCATTTCACGTAATCAACTTTGGCGATGGTGAAGATTTCGGACATGGCCTGGACCAAGTAATCGCGGACGTCTTGGCGTGTGAGGTCCAAGATGAATTGGTTGCGACCGACTGAGGGGTCGCGGCCGGGAATTATGATGGCCCAGTCTGGGTGGCGGTCGTAGAGGAGGCTCAGGCGGCTGACCATTTCGGGCTCGACCCAAAGGCCGAACATCATGCCTAGGCCGTGGATGGTGTTGGAGAGTTTCGTGATGCCGTCGGGCAACTTTTTGGTGTTGACGAACCAGTCGCCAAGGCTGGATGTGTCATTGTCGCGTTGGCCGAACCAACCGTCGTCGAGTACGAATAACTCAATCCCCAGTTCTTTGGCGGCCCTGGCGATGTCTAGAATTCCTTCCTCTGTGAAATTGAAGTAGGTGGCTTCCCAATTATTGCAGAGGATGGGGCGCTCGCGGAATTTCCAAGCGCCGCGCACTATGTGGTTGTTGACGAAACTTTGCATGTTAGTGCTTGCAACGGCGCTTCCCATGCTGGAGTAAGTCATTACTGCTTCTGGGGTTGTAAAATCCTCGCCTGGTTTTAGCACCCAGCTAAAGGTTTGAGGGTTAATTCCAGTTTGAAATCTTGTTTGGCCGAATGGGCTTTTTTCAATCACCTCTCTGTGGTTGCCTGAGTAGATTAGGTTAAACGCGTAGCAATCCCCTCTTGTCTCCGTGCCGTCGGGTCTTTCTAAGAATATTGCTGGGTTATGATAAGCGCTAGAAACTCCACAGTTTGAGCTTATTTCTGTTATTCCACTTTCTAGGTGTCTTCTTGTGATATTTCTTTCTCTGCCCCACGCTCCGTCAAAAGACACTATGTTCCAGTTTGAGTCTGGAATGTCTAACTGTAGGCTTGCTAAATTTCTTATTGTGATTGGCTCTTCTGTTTTATTTGTTAGTATGCAAGATCTTGCAATTACATCGCAGTTAGTGAACATTGTATAATTCATCTGCAGCACAATCGGCAAAACCTTGTCTTTTAACAGTATCTGTACTGTTATTGCTTCTTCCTTGGTGGATGCTTGGGTGTCAGCAGTGGTGGCCTTGGAGTTTTTGCTCTTTTTATTGTTTTGAGCGTTTGATGCTATAGAAGAGGCTGCGTCCTGACCTTCAACATAGGACTGGGCGTCAAGGCCCTTCACTGGCGGTTTGCCCTTAAGTAGTCGGTGTTTGTAATAAACAAAATCCAAGGTGGTCATGCCGTTGCCATACTCTACCTGCACTGCTGGAGTGCGGAAGTCCCCTTTCCCAGGGGTGCTTGTCTCTAGGCAGGCTGTTTCTAGAAAGAGTAGGGTATTCTTCTCACTGTATGCCACTCCAGTTCCTATTCCTACTGTCCGATTCGGCAGTAGTGCCTCCAGAGTAGCGTCGTACCTCAGTTTTTTTCCGTAGTAGAGGTTTTCTAAGTGACCCACACTATTTATTCGAATCAGGTATGTTGTGCTCTTTCCATCGAGTCTTATAATCCTTTCGTTGGCCATCTGAACCTCCACTATGTAATAATACTCGTATTGTCCTTCAAATTCTCTTTAATGGCAAGTGACTTTGCACTGGTACTTGCATTGAGCAATAAATTTTGCTACATTAGTAGGGCAATTGGTGCTGTACCCAAGTGGTCTAAGGGGGCGGTCTGCAAAACCGTTTTTCACCGGTTCAAATCCGGTCGGCACCTTCAAAGCCAGACTTCTCAGTCTGGTTTTTTTGCGTTTTGCGCATTCCAAAACAGTTCGTTTTCATTACTAACGTGGTGGCGTAAATTGAGGCGAAGCACCCCTTATAAGTCTTCTGTTAAATGCCAATCTCAAAATTTCGATTTCTGACAAAGTGAAAATGTTGTTCCAAATGTCAGAGCAAACCAATACTTTGCTTTCATAGTGGGAGGTGATTTCTCGAGGGGTGATCACAAGGGCTAGTTATTTTTAATTTTGAGAAATATAGAAGATTAGGCATACCAAAGTGAGCTTAAGGGGCCAAGTTAAAGCTCAAAGCTAGACAAAACGTTGGCAATTGCCTGTCATGCACACTAATTAGGGCATGATTTTACCCAGAATTTTATTTTTTCAGATTCTGGGAAGGTTTTTGTTCCTAGAATTGCAATTTTTCAAATTCTGGGAAAGTGCGCGACCAAAAGTTGGCTCAAGTCTTATTTAAATAGACAAAATGTTTGCAATTGGCTGTCATGCACACTAATTAGGGCATGATTTTACCTAGATTTTTATTTTTTCAGATTCTGGGAAGGTTTTTGTTCCTAGAATTGCAATTTTTCAAATTCTGGGAAAGTGCGCGATCAAAAGTTGGCTCAATGTCTTATTTAAATAGACAAAATGTTTACAAATGACTGTCATGCACACTAATTAGGGCATGATTTTACCTAGAATTTTATTTTTTTCAGATTCTAGGAAGGTTTTTGTTCCTAGAATTGCAATTTTTCAAATTCTGGGAAAGGGGTGCTTACAATGGTAGGGTAAAACCTGCTTCGGAGGCCAAAACTGGCCTTGAGTGCTAGAAGCAGGACTAAGATTAGCCATAGGGACTGGCCAATTTTATGCATGGTATTTGGTTTAGGATTGGCATAGACAAGCAGTTAACATTTCTCGTCAAAAAAATTTCTTTCTATTCATATTAACAACTCAAAATCTTGCAACTTTTGAAATAATATGTGATATTGCGCATATAAAAAATCCCTACTGGGGAAAGACAAGATTAGAGACGCCCTCAAGCCTCTTGTCATTGTTTCTTTTCATAAATACACTCCTTTCAAACCGTCCAAGGGTTTTTCCCATCAAACCCTTGGACAATTTTTTTGCCTTGCAGATTTCATTCTAGTAAATGTTTTGAAGGAAAAAGGGAAATGAGAGTTGATTGGGGGAGTTTAGGTTGTGTGAAGGTCTCGATATTCGATGGGAGTTTTGCCTGTGTGTTTTTTGAAGACTTGGGAGAAGTGGCTTTGGGAGGAAAAACCGAGGAAGTAACTGATGGAGAGGAGGGGTTTATCGGAGTAACGGAGTAGGCGCTTGGCTTCCTCAATTTTTTCTTTTGTGATGAAGGAGTTGAGGGTAAGACCAGTTTCGGCCTTGAACTTGGTGGAGAGGCGGGACCGACTGAGGAAGAGGTGTTTGGCAAGTTGTTGGGTGGTGATTGGTTCTGAGATGTGGTGGCGTACGTAGTTGGAGACATCTAAGGCAAGTTTGGAGGGTGTCTTGCCGAGGCGGATTTTCTCGACCCTTTCGGTGAAGTCTAAAATCATGCGGTACTGGAGGTTGGTAATGCCAACAATGAAGGTCATTAGCTCGCACTTTTGGATGTAGGAGTCGGAGAGGGAGAGGGCCTCTTCGATGTCCATGCCGCCGCGGATGGCATTGCGGGAAACTAGGGTGGCGGTAACAATGAACATGTTTTTTTGCTGGCGAAGTTGGGTGTTGGCTAAAAGACCACCTTTGACAGCGGGAGCGTTGGAAAGCCAGTCTTTAAGGGTAGATGTGTCGCCTTTGCGGACTATGTCCATCAAGGTTTGCTCAAGAGCTAGGGTGTTGTGGATTTCTTGGGATTGGGGTTGCTGTGTGAAACGTTTTTCAGCCTGATCTTGCTGAATTTTTTTAATTAGGTCATATTGGACTGCATCGTAAATGGCTATGTCTTCAAGTTTTAGCTTTTCGTCATTTAGGATGTAGTTTATAACGCAGAGTATTTGAAGGACGCTTTCTAGAGGCATGGAGACTATGCTTTTCATGGCGTTTACGAAAGTGTCTGCATTTTCTTGGATTAAGTCTAATTGAAAGGCAAGTTCTCTCAGGTCTTTTTCTATGGCTGGAACTTGGCGCGTGGGGCCGATGACTATTTGGTAGTCTGAGGTTTTTACTATGCCATAGTAATTAAAGAAAGGGGTTATGAAGTAGCCAAGTTTGTTTGGAATGGAAAATATTTCAGTTTTGTAGAGGGTCATTGGGTCTTTGGGGAGGTTGACTTGAGAGTGGTAGAAGGTCAGTTTTTGGTTTTGAAAGAGACGGATGGGGATGCCAGAGAGGTTGCCGATTATGGAACAGATGTAGGTTAGGTCAAGGTTCTGCATGGGTATAATATAAAACAAATTTTATGAAAATGAAACAAATTTGACAGAAATTTGGGTTTGGAGGGTAGTATAGTGTTCATAAAGAGTTAAAAAGGGGATTTTGTAAGTGGATATAAGGACTGTAATTGGACAATTGTCTGTTGAAGAAAAGGCGGCATTGGTATCTGGGACTGACTTTATGTACACAAATGCCGTACCTAGGTTAGGCATTAGGTCTGTTAGGATGTCTGATGGGCCACACGGACTACGTGTGCAAAAGCAAAACGGCGATAATGGTGTTGCGGGGAGTGAGCCCGCAACAGCATTCCCAACTGCGGTGACAACGGCCTCGAGCTGGAATCCTGAGAATACGCGGAGGATGGGAGAGGCGATTGCGCGGGAGTGTAGGCATTACGGGGTGGATGTGCTACTGGGACCGGGGACGAATATTAAGCGAAATCCGCTGGCGGGGAGGAATTTTGAGTATTTTTCGGAGGACCCGTTGCTGGCGGGGAAGATGGCGGCGGCGGAGGTGCTTGGGGTGCAAAGCGGCGGCGTGGGAGTGTCGGTGAAGCATTTTGCGTTGAATAATAGCGAGAATTTTCGGTTTATGGGCGATAGTGTGTGCGATATGCGCGCAATTCGCGAGATTTATCTGAGGCCGTTTGAGATTGTGGTTAAGGAGGGGCGGCCGTGGACGATGATGTGTGCGTATAACAAGGTTAATGGGGTGTATTGTTGCCAAAATGGGTGGCTTTTGACTGATGTTCTGCGGAGCGAGTGGGGTTTTGATGGTCTGGTGATGACGGATTGGGGCGCGACACATGATAGGCTAGCGATGCTACGCACGGGGCTGGATTTAGAGATGCCGGGAGACACGGATATTTGTCGACGTTGGATTATTGATGCTGTTAAGGACGGGACCTTAGCAATGGCAGACTTGGATAGGGCAGTGGGGAATGTGTTGGCATTGATTGAGAGGAGCGGGTGTAAGGGGAGTGTTTGGAAGAGTGATGAGCTTGAAGAGACTGCTGGGTGCGAAGGTTGTGTTGGGAAGAGCGATGAGTCTGGTTTGGGGAATGTTTTTAAAGAGCATCATGAGTTGGCTGCTGAGATTGCAACTGATAGTGCGGTGTTACTGAAAAATAGTGAGATAAATGGGTGTGTACTTCCGCTTGATAAATGTGGGAGTTTCTGTGTTGTAGGGGAGTTGTTTGAAAAACCTAGGTATCAGGGTGCGGGGAGTTCTATGATAAATCCAGCCTTTTTGTCTACGCCGAAAACGGCATTTGACAGAAGGGGCATTAAGTATGTTTATGCCAAGGGTTATAGAGAAAATCAAATTTTAGTAGACGAAAGTTTAATCTCTGAGGCACTAAAGGTTGCAAGTGGTTATGATATGGTCATTGTGTTTGCGGGGCTTACTGATTATGTAGAGAGTGAGGGCTGCGACAGAGAAAGTATGTGTTTGCCTGACAATCAGCTTTTTCTTATAAATGCACTGGTAACGGCTGGGAAGCAGGTAATAGTGATTTTGTATGGGGGTTCTCCAGTAGAGCTTCCTTTTGCGGATAGCGATAATGTTGTTGCAATTTTAAATATGTATTTGCCAGGTCAAAATGGTGGTGAGGCTATGGCTAGTTTGGTGTTTGGGGATAAGACGCCAAGTGGGAAACTTGCTGAGACATGGCCGCTTCACTACGATGATGTGCCTTTTGGAAAGGATTTCGGCAAGTCCGTTAATGAGATTTACAAAGAGAGTATTTTTGTTGGCTATAGGTATTACCTGACCGCTGAAAGAAGGGTTAGGTATCCGTTTGGCTATGGGCTTTCATATACATCATTTGCGTATCGATGCATGGAGGTTCAAGAAAAAGGGTCTGAGTTTGAGGTTTCTTGTACTGTTAGTAATACTGGAAAATATGATGGTGCGGAGGTTGTTCAGCTTTATGTAAGTGCACCGCAGTGTAATGGGGTGTTGCGGAGTGATGGTACATTGCAAAGTGGGGTAGCGCAAAGTGGTGCAGCGGAAAGTCGTGGAACGCGAAGTGGTGTAGCGGAAAGTAGTGTAGCGCAAAGTGTGGTGTTTAAGCCATTACGTGAACTAAAGGGTTTTTCGAAAGTCTATTTAAAGGTTGGAGAGAGCAAGCTAGTTAAAATAACTGTAAAGAAAGATGATTTACGTTATTGGAATGTAAAAGAAAACCGCTGGGTATTAGAGGGTGGTGATTATGATTTTGAGTTGTGCTCTGATTGCCTTACTGTGAAATTGAACAAGGTAGTTAGTTTGAAAGGGGAGCAGGTTGCGGCGCCATATTCGGATGTTGTTAATGTCATTTATAAAAAGGCTGATGTGAATGGGATTAGTGAACAGGTGTTCGAGCAAATGTCGGGTTTGAAAATTCCAGCAATACCACCTAAAAAACCAATAACACTTGAAAGCCGTTTTACGGATATGAAGCAGACATTTTTGGGTAAAATCCTTTTCAATGCAGTACTTAGCGTTGCAAAAAAGGACATGAAAGAAGCGAAGAAACTTCCAGAAGGTGCAGAAAGAGACAATAAGATTAAGGGCGCATTGTTTTTAAAACGAATACTTGAGAGCAACTCCATTATTACAATGTCAATGTCATCTGGAAAAAATTGCCCGTATAACTTTGCGCAAGGTTTTGTGAATCTTGCAAATGGACATGTAATTCGGGGAATTAAGTGTTTCTGCACCAAGATAAGAGTTCCAAAACTTCCAAAAGAAAAGGAGGAAAATGAATGAAGGTAGGAGAAATTCTGAATGGGCGAATATTTAATAGCAAGATTCGCTCGCAAAATGTTACAGAAAAAGAAAAATGGCTTGGGTACTTGCTTGGTCCATGTGGAGCGCTTCTAGGTTCTGCCGTACTTGGAACATACTTGAACGTTTATTGGACAGATGTTCTTGGTCTTGGCGGAGTTTGGGGCGGACTATTTATAATTATCTTTCCAATTTTGTCCAAAATTTTAGATGCCGTAACCAATGTGATTATGGGGAGAATTATAGATAGGACGAAGACAAAGCAGGGAAAAGCCAGACCATGGTTATTACTTTCAGCTCCATTAGTTGCTATATTCGGAATACTTTTGTTTGCCATTCCTACAGGAAATAAAGCAGTGTTAGTAATATGGGTGTCAATATCCTATAATCTTTACTATGCCGTTGCAGCGACGATGTATAACATGAGCCATAACTTAATGGTGCCGCTTTCGACTCGCAATGGTGCACAGCGAGGTGTACTTGCCGTTTTTAATCAAGTTGCATCTGTTATGATGAGCGGCATTGTCGTTGCTCTGATATTTCCAATGCTGATATTCCCCAAATTGGGAGTTACTCAAGGTCCATGGATTCTTTGCATGGGCATAATATCCGCACTAGCGTTTCCATCAATTTTAATTGAGTATTATTATACAAGAGAACGAGTTACAGAAGAACTTAAAGACCAACCAAATAGTGTAATTCCTTTTTCTACGCAACTTAAAGCATTGTTTACTGATAAATACATGCTATTACTATTAGGTTATTTTTTGTTTTATCAGTTGACATCAATGTTGAAAAACATGGCCTTACCATATTACTGTAACTATGTGTTAGGCACCTATGCAGATGGAATAACACAAATGCTGATTTCTGTGATTGGCGGAATTCCAATGGGAATTGGTATTTTTGCAGTTTGGCCACTTGCGAAAAAGTTTGGCAAGAAAAATGTGACTGTAGCTGGTTTTGTTCTTTATTCAATAGGAAGTGCAATTTGCTGGATGTTCCCTAGGGACATGGTGATTATGCTTATTGGCCAATTTATTAAAAATATTGGCGGTCTTCCTTGTTCCTATGTATTTATGTCATTGTTCGCTGACGCACTTGACCATGTTGAGTGGAGAAATGGCTTTAGGTGCGATGGTCTTGCAATGTCTATATATGGAATAATCATTACTGCCGTTAGTGGTGTTGTTGGTGGAATTTTCAATGGCTGTCTTAACGGAGCTGGCTATTTAATGCCTGCCTCAGTAAATGCTATGCCGCAAGTCATGGACGGGGTGCAAAAAGTAATTGAAAATTCAAATGGAACCATATCGTTAATATTTAACCAGCCTGATTCTGTTAGCAACGTATTTATATTTTTCTTTGTCGGTTTGGAGGCACTGGCTGGTGTGGTCTATGCAATTATGCTTTCATTCGTAGATGTCGAAAAGACACTATCCAAAAAGCAAAAGCTTATTAGGGAACTACAGAAGCAGAAGTGTATTGAAAGCGGTGAAAAATGGATTGAACCTGAAATTCGCGCTGCACAGGAGCAGAGTGAACTTGATGCTCAAGCAGAGGAGTTCTTCCGTAAAGAGCTTAGGGAAAAATGTGAAAAGAAAGGTTTGGATTATCAAAAAGAACTTTCTGCTCATATTTCCCAAGTTGAGACTGCAAAAGCAGACGCTGAGAAAAAGCGCATTGCTTCTGAGGCAAAGGCATCTGAGAAGCAAAAACGCTTAGAGGAAAAACAGGCAGCTCATTTGGCGAAAATGTCTCCTGAAAAACGTGTAAAACAAGAAGAGCGTGCAAAGACTCGCGCCCAGCGAGATGAGGCCGCATGGGAAATTGAAAAGGCCAAAGGGGATGCTTGGCGAGCAAAAATTCAGGCTGAACTGTGATGTTTTTGACCTTCAAAAACTAACTAATGACTAAGAAAGGACTTACCATGAAACCAATCAATCTAAAAACCGAGAACCTGACAAACCCCATCGGTCTTGGCGTGCGCCAACCAAGGCTCTCTTGGACCTGCCAAGGCGCCACGAAACAAGCCGCCTATCGCATCGTCGCTCGCACCGCCAACACCCAAATCTGGGACAGCGGCCTTGTTCGCTCCGACGCCATGTCCACAACCTTTCCCACCCCAGTTCCCGCCAAAACACGCGTAACCTGGACAGTGACACTCTGGGATCAGGACCTAACACAGGCCCAGGACAGCGCCTGGGCCGAGTCCCTTGATAACAGCGCAACAGCATTTTTCGAAACAACACTTTTGGAGGAGTCTGACTTTACGGCAAAATGGATCAGCGGTAACTACAAAGTAAATAAGAAAAAGCGCTATCCCGTAGATTGTTTTAAGAAAACTTTTACAGCTACAGATGTTAAAAGTGCAAGACTTTACATAACCGCCTGTGGTCTTTATCAAGCTAGGATAAATGGCAAAAAAGTGGGTAACTTTTGCCTATCTCCGGGCTATACCGACTACAATAAGAGGATTCAGCTTCAGACTTACGATGTCACAGAATTGCTGAAAAATGGAAGTAATGACTTGTGCGTTGAACTTGCGGATGGTTGGTATAGGGGAAGCACAGGAGCATGGGGACTTAGAAATCAATACGGGACACAGACCAAACTCTATGCGCAACTAGAACTTACAGGCGCTGATGGCAGTGTTGTAGTAATTTGCTCTGACCAAAGTTGGTCCTGGAGTAATGATGGCCCAATTCGCTTTGCCGACAATAAGGATGGTGAAATAGTCGAGGCATTTCGACAGCCCTCTTATGAAGGAAAGGCAAAAGTTGTCCAATGCAAGGTCATTCCAACAGCCTCTAACAACGTGCCTATTACAGAACATGAAACTTTCACACCTAGCGTGATTACAACACCTAGGGGTTCAAAAGTTTTGGACTTTCATCAGAACATTGCAGGCTACATTTCCTTTAGTTTGAATGCCCAAAAGGGGCAGATTATCAAACTTCGTTTTGGCGAAATGTTCGATAAGAACGGAGAGTTTACACAGTCGAACATACAATGCGCAAATAAAAAGCGCACGAAGGTAACGCCGTTACAACAGATTCTCTATACCTGTAAAGACGGGGTAAATCAGTACAAAACGAAGTTTGCAATTTTTGGTTTCCAGTATGTTTTAATCGAAACAGACGTTGAATGGAAACCCGAAGATTTTACAGCCATTGCGGTTTATTCCGACATGAGGCCGACTCTTCAGTTTGATTGCTCAAATGACCTAATTAATAAATTGGTAGAGATAACTACTTGGTCGGCAAAAAATAACCATGCAGATGTTCCAACCGATTGTCCAACAAGAGAGCGCCATGGTTGGACAGGTGATGCACAGATTTTTGCGAAAACTGCATGCTATATGTTTGATTACCAAACTATGGCAAGAAAGTACTTAAAGGATATGTACGATTGGCAAAAGAAGGACGGTAAGCTTCCGCAAATTGTGCCTTATGGTGGTGTTGATTTTTACATGGCAACTATGAACGGTTCTGTTGGCTGGGCTGATGCTGGCATTATCATTCCGTACACACTTTGGAAGATGTATGGTGACAGGTCCACATTAGAAGAGTACTACGATAGAATGAAACTGTATGCAAAGTTTATGATTAGGCGTTGTGGAAAAAAGACTCTTTTGTCAAAACCACTTCACCTAAAACACAGGGACAGGAGGTTTGCTGTCAACTATGGTCAGAGTTATGGAGAGTGGGCTGAGCCTGCTGACATTTGTCCTATGAATTGGAAGGATATGATTTTCCCTCATCCTGAAGTTTCTACAGCATATACCTCTTATATCATGGGTCTCATGTGCGAAATTGCTACTGAACTTGGTCGAAGTGAGGATATTCCGCTGTACAAAAAGTATGCAGAGGGAACAAAAATGGCCTATCAGGCACTACGAAGAACAAAAGAATTTCCGCTTGATACTGATAGGCAGGCAATGCATGTTAGGGCGCTTTATTTCAAACTTTTGGATAAAGAAGAAATGGAGTACTCTCAGAAAAGATTGATTAGGGCTCTTGATAACTATGGTTGGAGACTTGGCACGGGTTTTTTGTCCACGCCTTTTATCTTGGATGTACTTACAGAAATTAATCCAGAGTATGCCTATAGGCTTTTGGAAAATCAAAAGATGCCGGGATGGCTTTTTATGCCCAAAATGGGAGCAACGACAATTTGGGAAAGTTGGGAGGGGCCAGAGGCCCAAGGTGGAGTTGCTTCTTTGGACCATTATAGTAAGGGTGCTGTATGTCAGTGGATTGTTAACACAATGTGTGGAATAAGGATGGGCGAGGGGCCAAACTCCTTTGTCATCAAGCCGACTCCAGGTGGAAGTCTTGAATATGCAAGAGCAAGTTATGAGAGTGTTTATGGCTTGGTTGAAAGTTCTTGGCAGAAAAAAGATGGTAAGATTTCTTATCGCATTACTATTCCTTCTAATTGCACCGCACAGTTGATTTTGCCAAAATGTAAGCCCCAGCAACTGGATGCTGGAAAGTACGAGTTTACTGTTTAATGTAGATTAACGGAGAATGGCACGATGTCAATAAAAAAGTCCTTTGACAAGGTAGTTCAAAAAGCTATCAACACATTAGCACAAAGTTCGGTAGAAGAAGTTGATGATGGGCTTCAATCCAGTGATGAAATAGTTTCTCTCTGTCGTCAGGCCGTAGCAGAGGGTTGTGTGCTATTGAAAAATAAGGAAGTTCTTCCACTTGGTCAGAAGCGTTTTGCCCTGTTTGGGCGTTGTCAGATAAATACTTTTTATGTTGGCTATGGAAGTGGTGGGGATGTTAAGCCACCATATCGAGTGTCCATTCTTGAGGGTCTTAAAGACTGCGGTGCTAATTTGGATGATACTGTGGCTTCGGCATATCAGCATTGGACTAAGGAGAATGCTCCAAACGAGGGTTTTTGGGGGCATTGGCCTATGTATTATGATGAAATGCCGGTTAGCGAGCAATTTGTCTCCGATGCGGCTAAAAGTTGTGAAGTGGCTGTTGTTGTAATTGGCCGTGCAGCTGGTGAGGATCGAGAAAATAAAGAAGAGCGTGGTAGTTGGTTTTTGACACGAGAGGAAGAGAACCTACTTAGTTTAGTGCGTAAGTACTTCAAAAAAATCTGCGTAATAATAAATGCAGGTTCGATTATGGACGTAAGTGGCATTGAAAAGTATGACATTGATGCACTTATGTTTGTGTGGCAAGGCGGACAAGAGACTGGTCATGGTATTGCAGACGTTCTTTTGGGAAAGATTTCTCCATCTGGTAGACTTACAGATACCATTGCAAGGATAGAGGATTATCCATCATATAAGTATTTTGGTGGCAAAAAGTTCAATGAATATGTTGAAGATATCTATGTTGGCTATAGATATTTTAATACATTTGCAGAAGACAAGGTAATTTATCCTTTTGGCTTTGGTCTAAGTTATACAAAATTCGATATATCAGACTGCGCTGTCAAAAGGAGCGGTGATACAACTTTTGATATTTCCTTTTGTGTTAAGAACATAGGCTCTTATTCTGGAAAGAATGTTGTGCAACTGTACCTATCTTCTGCTCAGGGTAAATTAGGAAAGCCGAAAAAGGAGCTTTGTGCCTTTTTCAAGACCAAAACTCTTGAGCCAAATCAGGTACAAAAATGCTCTTTGTCTGTTGATTTGAAGGATTTTGCTTCCTTTGATGATTCTAGCAAAACGGGACACAAGAATTGCTTTGTTCTAGAAGGTGGTCAGTATAGGCTTTTTATTGGAGATAATGTTATTGATAATAAAGAGATAGCCTCTGTTTTTCTTGATGAAACTGTAGTTAGGGTCTGCCAAGAGGCTTGTGCGCCCAAAGATTCGTTTAAGCGGATGGTCAATGCAAGCGGACTGGGGTATGAGGATGTACCGACTGCAACTGTGGATTTGAGAAAGAGAATTCTTGAAATGCTACCAGAATCTGTAACCAAGGGTACGGCAGAGGGTACTTTGCAGGATGTAATTGATGGCAAGATAACTTTGGATGATTTTGTGGCACAGCTTACGTCAGAGGAGTTGGAGGCAATTACACGTGGTTCTCTTCATGGAATGGATTCGCCCTATGGGCCGAAGGGCAATGCCGGAACGTTTGGAGCAAACTGTCAGTCTTTGTTTGATAAGGGAATTCCTGCAATTTCTACCGATGATGGTCCAAGTGGGGTTAGACTACAGGCACATAGTACACTGCTTCCAAATGGGGTGGCGCTTGCAAGTACGTTTAACGAGGACCTTGTTAAAAAACTTACCTTTGAATTGGGGAAGGAAGTTATAGAGAGAAAGTCCAATGTTATTTTGGCGCCTGGGATGAATATACATCGCAATCCTTTATGTGGAAGGAATTTTGAGTATTTTTCAGAGGATCCATACCTCACAGGCAAGATTGCTACTGCCTACGTTTTGGGAGTTCAGAGTGCAGGGGCAAGTGCAACACCTAAGCACTTTGCCTGTAATAATCAGGAGACTTGCCGGAGCACAAATGACAGTTGCGTAAGTCAGAGGGCGCTTCGGGAGATTTATCTTAAGGGCTTTGAAATGTGCATTAGGGGTGCTAAGCCCGACTGCATTATGACATCGTACAATAAACTTAATGGGGTGTGGAGTTATTACAACTACGATTTGGCAACAACAATTTTACGTCAGGAGTGGGGCTATGATGGTTGTGTTATGACAGACTGGTGGATAAAAAGTGCAAAAAGTAAGGATTTTGGTGCTTTAGAAACCCATGCAATTAGGGTTCGTGCCCAGGTTGATGTGTTTATGCCAGGCTCTGAGAGTTTTGGAAGTCATAAGGACAAGAGCGATGGAACTATGCTTCGGTCGCTTGGGGCTGAAGATGGTTTGACGATTGCAGAGTTACAACGAAGCGCAAAGAATGTGCTAAGGCTTTGCATGAAGCATATGAAAAAGAGTTAATGATTCCAAAGAAATTGGTCAGAGAAGGGCGAGCATTTGGGCGGGGTTGTCGGCGGCTTTAACTTTTTCGAGGGCTTGGGAGATTAGACCATTTTCGTCGATGAGGTATGTGGTGCGGACGATGCCCATGCTGGTTTTGCCGTAGAGTTTTTTTTCTTGCCAGACACCATAGGCCTTGATGACAGAGAGTTCTGGGTCGGAGAGGAGGGTGAAGCCGAGGTTGTAGTTTTGCTGGAATTTTTTGTGGGAGGCGACGCTATCTTTGCTGACACCTAGAATTACAGCATTCTTTTCGGTAAATTGTGGCATTATTTCGTTAAATGAGCAGGCCTGTTTTGTGCAACCTGAGGTGTTGTCTTTTGGATAAAAGTAAAGTATTACTTTTTTCCCCTGGTAGTCTGAGAGTTTGTGGGCTTGGCCGTCCTGGTCAAGTAACTGGAAATCTGGTGCTTTTGTTCCTATTTGAAGCATGTAATTCTCCTGTGTTAAATTGTGTGGTTGCGGTGCTGGCAGGTTGGGTTCTGGCAGTGTTTGCAACTTATTGAAACTATGCTACTTAGCGCTAGTTATTGCAAGTGCAATATGTGTTTTTTGGTGACAATGGGGAGGTGGAGCGGCATCTTGGCTGTTCAGTTTTCGTGGCAATGTTAGAAGAGAGGGGCGAAGAGTTTGAGGATGGAGCCTTTGATCTTGTATGAGAGCTTCTCTTTTTTGATTGTGGCTGGGGTGACTTGGCGGCAGCGGGTGAGGGTGGACTGGAAATCGGACTCGATGGAGGAAATGCAGGGGGTGCCGTGGAGGTACGTAGCGCACTCGAAGTGATGGTAAAGGCTCCTGTAGTCGAAATTTATGGTGCCGACGACGGCGCGAAGGTCATCGCTGACAACTACCTTGGCGTGGACAAAACCGGGGGTGTATTCGTAAATTTTAACACCTGACGAAACAAGACTCTTGTAGTGGGACTTTGCTAGAGAGTAGGCGGTCTTTTTGTCTGGGATTCCCGGTAGGATTAGCCGAATATCGATGCCTCGTTCTGAAGCGTATTTGAGAGCGGTTTCCAGTTCCCCATCCAGAATGAGGTATGGGGTCATGATGTGGACGTAGCGGTGGGCCTTGTAGAGGATGTCGATGTAGATGCTTTCGGCTACTTTTTCGTGGTCGAGCGGGCATTCGCCGAAGGGCATGACGTAGCCAGGAGAGGGGATGGGTGTGGGGGTGATAAGTGCGGGGGAGAAGTCAGGGGTTTTTTCTTCGATGTTCCACATGTGGAGGAACATTTGAGTAAAGCTTTGGACGGCTGAGCCTTTGAGCATGACAGCGGTGTCTTTCCAATGGCCGAAGCGGGTGATGTGGTTGATATACTCGTCGGCGAGGTTGACGCCGCCATTGAAGGCGACTTGGCCATCGATTACGAGGATTTTTCTGTGGTCGCGGTAGTTGTAGTGGGTGGAGAGAAACGGGGTGAGCGGGGAGAAGAGGCGGGTTTTGATGCCGAGTTTGCCGAGGAGTTTGGGGTAGTTGGCAGGTAGTGTGGTGATTTCGCAAAGTCCGTCGTACATGACGCGAACGTCGACGCCTTCTTTGGCTTTGCGGGCCAAGATTTCTAGAATGCTGCCCCACATGTAGCCCTCTTCGATGATAAAGTACTCCATGAAGATGAATTTTTTTGCTTTTTCTAGTTCCACAAGCATGGCGCTGAATTTGTCCTCGCCCTGTGGGAAGTAGGTAACTTCGGTGTTCTTGTAGAGGGGGAAGTTGCCGCTTCGGTTGGCGTAGTGCATCATTTCTTTGGTGCCGGAGGTGTCATTTTCAAGTTCTTCTAGCACTTCGGGGTCTTGCTTTAGGTTGTCTTTTGTTTGTTGAAGTAGGCTACGCACTCTTTTGGTTTCGGCTATGTGTCCAAAGTTAATTTGTGTATACAAAAGAAATAGTGTGCCGGGTACTGGTGCTATAGATATTATGACAAACCAGGTTAGTTTTGCGGTGCTGTCCATTTGGTTGTTAAAGAGGTAGAAGATTACCACTATCGTTAGTAGCGCGGACAGTCCCGCAAAGTATGGCACGTACTGTTTTAGCCATGCATAGGCGCCGAAAAAGAGGAAAACTTGCAATACTAGTAGTATACCGATTATCAGAACTCGGCTAAATATTATGGGAAGTATACCCTTGTGTTTGGGCTTGGCTAGGCGGAGTGGCGTAGTGGGTGATGTGTTCTGAGTATGGGCTACTTTTTCTGCGGGCGTTGTTGAAGATGTGCTAGCTTTATCTGTTTGGTTGTTTTTTGCAGTGTTTTTCATAGTGAGGCCTCCAAGGTTGATGCGAAATCTTCTAAGCCGATTTTGTCATCTTCTGTAAATCTGTTAAGCATTGGACTATCTATATCCATTACACCAAATACTTTACCATTTCTGTGAATCGGAATTACGATTTCTGATTTGCTTGCACTATCGCACGCAATGTGGCCTGGAAATTTGTGCACATCAGGCACCACCTGCGTTCTATCGGTTGCTGCTGCAGTTCCGCAGACGCCTTTGCCTATTGGTATAATTGTGCAGGCAATTTTTCCCTGAAATGGTCCAAGGACAAGTTTATTGTCTTTGATTGTGTAAAATCCCGCCCAGTTTATGTTTGGGATTTTCTCAAACAGTAAGGCCGAAGCATTTGCAAGGTTCGTCATTGTATATGGCACATCTAAAATGATGGACTTAAGTTGAGAATTTAATTCGTCATAACTTGTTTTTATCATGGCTTAATAATAGCGCTTGATGTTTTCTTTTTACTAGTCATATTGTAAAATTAACTTCATGAAATTTAATAATAAGGTTGATGGCAAGTTTAATTGCAACGTCAATGGCAAGGTTGACGATGTATCCGATGTGAGTGGGAGCTTAGATAACACAACTGGTGACGCAAAGTTGATTTTCCCGACTGAACTTGCGTATATTTTGGGCCTTGTAATGATAGCATTGGGTGCTTCACTTATGGAAAAGGCCGACTTTGGGATGTCCATGATTGTGGCCCCTGCTTATCTGATATATTTAAAGATGTCTGAGTTTTTCAGTTTTTTCTCTTTTGGGATGGCTGAGTATACTCTACAGGGTGTGCTACTACTCTTGATGATCCTTGTTGTCAGACGCTTTAAAATTTCCTACCTGTTTTCTTTCGTAACCGCTATTCTATATGGTTTTATCCTAGATGGATTTATGCTTTTGGTTTCAGGTATTCAAGAGCCTGGAATTGCACTTCGGATAGTTCTTTACATTTTTGGATTGTTCCTTGGTTCTTTGGGTGTTTCTTTGGAATTTCACACTTATATTTCGCCCGAGGTCTATGAGTTATTTGTTAAAGAGGTTTCTTCTAAGTTCAATAAGAACATCAATAAGGTAAAGACTTGCTACGATATTTGTAGTTGTACCTTTGGTATTATTTTGTCCTTTTCCTTCTTCGGTCTTTGGGTATTTAAGGGTGTAAAATGGGGTACCTTAGTTTGTGCTTTAATTAATGGTACACTTATTGGTCTGTGTACCAAGTTTTTAGAGGGTACCTTTGTGTTTAAGGACGCACTTAAGTTGCGGAGGTTCTTTTAAGGAGCGCACCTTTGTAAGCCCTTTTACACTTTTTGTTTAAATTCTTACAGAATGTGATAAAAAATATCACAATTTGTTTTTTTAAAGACATTTTGTGTAAAGTCTAACCGCAGCAGACTCTATGCTTTGCCGCCGAAGGTGGGATTTGCCACTTGGAGTTTACACTTTTTGTTTAAATTCTTACAGAATGTGATAAAAAATATCACAATTTGT
>X301_European_Hare__coassemble_897_pt1 | contig 43059 bp, 32 predicted proteins | sample X301_European_Hare__metabat2_high_PE_015 | metagenome-assembled genome bin X301_European_Hare
CTTGGCTGCTCTAGTGGAACAAAATGTGTTACCTTTTTTTGCACCATATCAAAATTGGAAGAAATACGTGGAAATTCTTTCTGGCAAGGACTTTATTTTTGACTGTTTTGGCTTGGGCAATGTATTGGTGCTATAATGAGCATTATAAAAATTGAAACCCAGCAGAGGGCTGGGTTCAATTTTTAAGGAAAATAAAAAAAGAACAGCTTAAATAAAAGCCGTTTGACGACAGTTGGGTTTGAACCAACGACAACCAGTGTGTAAGACTGGGGCTCTCCCGCTGAGCTATGTCGCCATGCTTGGTTAAGGTAACATTTTGAGGGGAGGCTGTCAATATCGATTATATTGTATTTGATGGGCGATTAAGTTAGAATTGCGAGTATGAGCATTAATTACGCCGCTGTGAAAGAAATAGAGAATAATATTGGTAATACAAGGCTAATGGCCGTAAGTAAAACCAGAACTATTGAAGAGATAATGGAAGTTTTTAACAACACGGACATTAGGCTTTTTGGGGAAAATCACGTTCAGGAAATTGTTTCAAAGTTTAAGAATAGGGCCAAAGGGCTCGAGCTTCATATGATTGGGCATCTGCAGATGAATAAGGTGACCAAGGTGGTCCCGCTGGTGGACATGATTGAGAGTGTTGATTCAGTGAGGCTTTTGGAGCGGATTGACCGAGCGGCGGGCGAGTGTGGGAAGGTGATGGACGTGCTGCTTGAGTTTAATACGTCAAAGGAGGCGGCCAAGAGTGGTTTTGAGACGCGTGAGGGGGTTTTTGAGTGCGTGGAGGCGGCGCGAAAGATGCAGAATGTGAGGATTCGGGGGTTGATGACAATTGGGCCGGTGGATTGCCAACCGGACGAAAAAGAGACCTTGACGGACAGGGCGTTTAAGGATTTGGTTGAACTGCAAAGGCTTTGCAGGGAAAGATTTACAGATGTGGATTTTGGGATTTTGTCTATGGGGATGAGTGAAGATTACATGATTGGGGTGAGAAATGGCTCGACCGAGGTAAGGATTGGGACGGCGATTTTTGGGCCGAGAAATTACGCAAAAACATGAAGAAATTTGTGTGTTTTTTTGTTTTAATTTGTATTTCTACCAGCATATGCGTGCCGGCTTTTAGTCTTGATTTTGGGAGTGTCGGCACGAGTAACGATGAATGGGGTAGTGTTGGTAAGTTTACAAATTCAAATAATGTGACAAATTTAGCCAGTACCTCCTATACAGCATCCTATACAGCAAGTGATAGAAATTTGCCAAACTCGGATAGTTATCAGCCATATTCACAGGACGAATTTCCAAAGTGGGCGCTTGATTTAAGACGGGCAGAATGCATCTTTTTTGGCGGTATTCCTATTGCGTATCCTATTACCGCGCTTGCATTTAACCTTGCAGGTCAGGATCAAAATTTTTTAAGGAATTTGGCTATTGCATGCTCTGTGTCTGCCGTAATCACATTGTTGGACTATATAATTGGGGTAATTAGAAAGTAGTGAAAGTAGAACGTGATTATAATTTTATAGTTGAGTCGTCAGATTTTGGCCTTGAGTGGGAAAACGCAACATCTCAAGAGCAGCGAAAAGGGAAGGGTGCTTCAACCTCACAAAAGTCCAAACTCTCTATGCGTGTCGATGCCTTTTTGGCCGCCAAGGTGCAGGAAATATCACGCTCGGCCTTGACAGGAAACTCTTGTAGCATAACGATTAATGACAAGTCAGCCAAAAAAAGTGACAAGGTCTACCTTGGCGATAGAGTGGAACTTCACTACGTGGCAAACGTCTTTGACAAGGTCACTCCGCAGGACATACCGCTAGACATCCTCTACGAAGACTCGGACATGCTAGTTATCAACAAGCCCCAAGGGCTAATCGTCCATCCTGGCGCAGGCAACCCTGACGGCACACTGGTCAATGCTCTGGCATTCCGCTACGGCCAAACTTTCATCGATGAAATGGCCGACCAGTGCGACATCTCCCGCCCAGGCATCGTGCATCGTTTGGACAAGGACACCAGCGGCGTCATGGTAATTGCCCTAAATGCCCGAGCCCACGCCGAACTAAGCCAGCAATTCCAGTCCCACGAAGAAATTAATAAAACCTATTACGCCTTTTGCGACGGCATCTTTCAAACCCACCAGGACACCATCGAATGCCTTTTGGCTCGTGACCGCACCGACCGCAAACTTTTCACCGCCATAAATGGTCAACGCCAATACATCATCCAAGGCGGCCTAACCGGAAAAAATGCACAGGCCATTCTGGCCGAGGTCTTTGACGACCCAAAATACCGCGCAAAAACCCCAACTTACGGCACTTCTGAAGGAAAGTTTAGTAAAAGCCAATATGAAGTTGTCCGCCAATTACCACAGGCTGCGCTTGTAAAAGTAAGAATATTCACAGGTCGAACACATCAAATTCGTGTTCATATGAAGTACATAGGACACCCAGTTATAGGTGATGTTTTGTACAACAACAAATTATCCCGCTTCCCAGGGGCAACCTTGATGCTCCACAGTGCTATTTTGGAAATAAAGCACCCTACAACAGGTCAATTAATGAAATTTGAAGCCCCACTGCCACAGCGTTTTACCGATTTTGAACAGAGGCTAAGAAATAGTTAACTATATGGAAGGAAAAGTTTTAAGATCAATTAATAATATTTACACTATTCGAACACCAGAAGAGGAAACCTACTGTTGCCGCATCAAAGGAAAGCACCTTGCCCAAGCCTCGGGTGAGTACAACCCCATCGTTGTCGGTGATGTTGTTGACTTTACTCCCTCTGGTAGCGCTTCAGCCATGTCCGACATGCCAGAAGGACTAGTGACTTTCCGCCATGATAGAAAAAGTCAATTTTCACGTTGGAATGACAAGCGCTCTCTAAACCAAACCATCTGTGCAAACATGGACCTTGTAGTCTGCGTTTGCAGTGTAGAAAGTCCCCCGTTTCGACCCAGGTTTATAGACAGAGTAATTGCTTGTTGCCGTGGTGTTCCTGTTATGATTGTCCTAAATAAGTGTGACATACTCTTAACCGAGCAAGAACTTGAGCGCTACAACCTTTACAAAGAACTTGGTTACCAAACGCTAGGGGTTTCAGCTTTGACCGGCGAAAATATTTCTTCTTTCATAGACACATTATCTGGCAAGACCGTTGCCTTTATCGGCCAAAGTGGGGTCGGAAAAAGCTCTTTGGTAAATCGTATCTTGGGCACCAACCAAAAAGTGGGAGACCTTAACGCCAAATACAATCGCGGGAATCACACTACAAATCATGCATTAATGCTTGATGGACCAGGATTTACTTTAATTGACACTCCCGGTTTTCGCGAGATCTCTGTTCCGCATGATGATCCCCATCTTGTGGCAAACTCCTTTCCAGAGTTCGTTCAGGCTGCATCCCAGTGCCGCTACGATGGTTGCCTTCACATTTCAGAGCCCGACTGTCAGGTTCAGCGACTAGTCCAGTCCGGCCGTATCAATGCTGACCGCTACGAAAGTTACCTCCATATGGTCAGTTACCTAGGCCAAAAACCTCCAATTTGGGCTCGCGTCCACCTCAAAAAATCCTAATCCCTTGCACCTTTGTGGTGTACGTATGTGTCAATTTCTCCACTGTTTCTATGCACCAGTACAGATTTGTGTTTTTAATAGCAGCAAAACCCTGCCATTTTTTAAAATAAAAGCATGCTGTTTTACTATTTGTTTCCAATTATGCTAACAAACTGTCAAGCCATTATAGTGCAACATGTTTTTCAATGTTTCCTAATTCAAACTGACAATAATCGCGTTTCTGTAATAGTTTTTGAACCAGGATTTTTGTCATTGAGATTTGAGAAAAATCTATGTAATATATGAATGTTAAACCAGTTGCAAAGATATAAATTATTTAAGATTTCGAGAGATTATAAGTGTTTAAACGTACAGTAATTGACCTAGGCTTGGACCTAGTTCTAAACTCCGTTGCTAGCCATGCCCTCAGTCCTCTTGGTAGCCAAGCAGTCAAAGAAGCTACCACCATTTTTGATAGCCAAGCCTATTTAAACCGCCAAAAACAAGTGGCGGCGCTTATCTATTGTCTCAGCGCTTCAAATAAAGAGGGTGGGGCTAAACTAGAATCCTTTCCAGATATATCTGATACCCTAGTCTTTATAAACTCTAGGCCAACAGGGTCTTTAGAGGGTTCACAAGTATTTGACGTTGCCCTTTTTATAAAATCAGCTAGGCTTCTTCGAGGCTTTTTACTCCAATCCACCCAACTTGGTTGTCCAGACCGTGATAGTGAAGTTGATCAAATTATCCCTGATATTTCTGAAAAGCTACTTTATCTAGAACAAGAAATATTTAAAATCCTTGAGTCTCCTGGGGTAGTGAAGGAAAACTACCCAACTGTGAAGGCCCTTCGTGAAAAAGCAGAAGGAAGGCGACGTGATAGAAGTCGCCTTGCATCAGACCTTATCCACAACAATCTCTCCATAATGCAATCTGATGTTGCCGTAATGCGTGATGGTCGCGTCCTGCTTCCAGTAAAAAACGAGTCCAAATCCCAAATTGAAGGCTATATACAAAGTTCCTCCCAAAGTGGAGGCACGGTCTTTATGGAGCCATTTAGGCTTGTCGACATGAATAATGCCGTCATCATTGATCAAGAGGAAATTCAGCTGGAAATTGCCAGACTTATTGCGCAGCTTTCTTCTATGATAAGAGAGGTAGAAATGGAGATTCGCATCCTATCCTCTCAAGTTCGTAAAGCTGACTTTTTGTATGCCTTTGCCTCATGGGCAGTTCAAAATAACTGTTGCCGAACACTGATAGGGGACCCATCAACACCAGGTGATTATAGTTGCAACCTGATTCAAGCTAGGCATCCACTACTTGGGGCAACCTGTGTGCCAATTGACCTAAGCGTTGCATCTGGGATAAAAGCAGTTGTTCTTACTGGCCCCAACGCAGGTGGAAAAACAGTTACAATGAAAACCGTTGGCCTATTTTCGCTACTAAATCAAATCTGCGGCTTTATCCCTGCTTCTGATGGAAGTAGTTTGGCTCTGTTCGACAGGGTCTTTACCGATATTGGTGACGACCAAAGCATACAGAACCAGCTTTCCACATTCAGTGGACACATGAAAAGCATTGGCTTTATTCTGCGCAATATGACAGAAAACTCCCTGGTAATTTTGGACGAACTTGGTAGTGGCACCGACCCACAGGAGGGGGCCGCACTTGCCCGTTCCATTTTGGAATTCTGCACTAAAAAAGCTGCCCTAACTTTGACTACTAGTCACCATGGCGTCTTAAAACAGTACGCTTATGGTTCTGACATAGTGCAAAATGCATCCATGGAATTCGATGAAAAAACCCTCCAGCCCACATTTAAAGTTATTGCTGGCCTACCTGGAGAAAGCCACGCAATAGACACTGCACGTCGAATGAAACTTCCGAATTCGGTAATCTATTCTGCACAAAGATACATGGGAGGGGAGGCAATGAAGATCTCCTCCATTATTCGCAACCTTGAGGCCCTTCGTCGTCAGGCTGAAGCTGCCAATGCAGAACTTGCGCGTCGGACTCGCGAAATTGAAAATCAAGAGCGCCATATTGCCAAAGAGCAACGTCGACTTCAATCTATTGAAAACAGGCTGAAGAAAGAAAAACTTAACGACTTTGATGACTTCATTTCTCAAACTCGTAAAGACCTAGAAAACATGGTTGCTGAAATTCGCCAAGGTGAAATCACTCGAGAAAAAACCCTAAAAATGAAGGCCCTGTTTTCTGACATCCAGGCAAAAGAGCAGGCCCTACGCGATGAAATTCAAGCAAAGGCCGATGAGCTTGACCAAAGCCAACTGGCCGAGGACAACTCTCTTCCTGACAGCGTCGCTCTTGCCCCTGGAATGGACGTCCTCTGCGGACCTTCCAAACGCTCAGGTACAGTCATTCGCGAAGCCGGTCCAGGACGCTGGCAAGTTGCCATCGGCCCCATGAAATTTACCCTCAAAGAAACCGAACTCACCGTCCCACGCCGCCCCGCACCCGTCAAATCTTACTCCTTCGACTCCACCGCCAAAGCCCCTTCGCCCAAACTAGTCCTCGACCTACGCGGTTTCCGCCTTCTTCCCGCATTGGACGCAATTGACTCTCAGATTGAGTCCTGTTGCATCTATGGCCTAAAGTCATTTTCCATAATCCACGGCTACGGCGATGGCATTCTGTCTACAGGTATTCACAAACATCTATCCCAAAATTCCCTGGTTGACACTTACAAATTTGCACTTCCAGACGACGGCGGTCAGGGCAAAACTTATGTTACTCTCAAATAGGATAAGCAATATATTGCCTCTACTGGTTCCCTCCAGTTGTCTTCATTTCAAAACTGTCATGGAGTTTCAATATGAATCCAAGCACATCTGACTCAGGAGTTGTATCTCTTACTAATCTAAAGACCGGTAAAACCTACCTTTTCTTTTCAAGCAACATCAAAAAAGACTGCATTGACATGCGCTTCAAACTGGATTTGGGCTTTCACCCTTGCAAAACCCTTCAAGATGACTACACATCCACCGGCCTTGAGGTTTTCCGCTTCGACGTTGTCGAACTAACATCCGACCAGTCTCGCCTAGAGGCCCTTAAGCCTAACTTCAACCTATACTAACAGCGTCCTTTCTCTTAGAAAAAGTTGTCCGTTTGACCTGTGAAACAGATAGCTATATGTGCCTCAAGGTATTTTGAGTTTGTCAGTTACACTGCTCATCTGGACTAAAATTATTATAGGTGGGGCGTGAATTAGGCGTTGTCGTTTTGGATGAGTTGGCGGATGGACTCAACAGCAAGGTGGCAGATTTGGGTGGTGTCGTGGAGCTTTGGATTGTCCATCCCTAGAGCTTCGCGCTCCTGGTTGCCGACGACGAACATGACTGCGCCGCAGCGAGCTCCAAGGAAACTGGCAACGGTGAAGAGGGCGGCACTTTCCATTTCGGAGGCTAGGACACCGAGGCGTTTCCAAGCTTCCCATTTAGCCAAAAGCTGGTAGCTGACTGGCATGATGGAGGGGTCATGTTGCCCGTAGAAGGAGTCCTTGCATTGTACAACACCGATGTGGTGAGTGATGCCCATTTTTTGGGCGGCCTGCTTGCAGGCGGTGACAACATCGAAGTTGGCGACGGCGGGGAACTCGATGGGAGCATATTCGCGACTAGTGCCTTCCATGCGGATTGCGCCGGTTGCTATAACCGCATCTCCACCCATGACTGGAAGGGCTATGCCACCACAGGTTCCCATGCGGAGGAAGGTGTCGGCGCCGCACTTGTATAGTTCCTCCATGGCGATAGCTGCACTGGGACCACCGATGCCGGTTGATGTTACGCTGACTGGTGTTCCCCCAAGATGACCAGTATATGTGGTGAATTCTCTAAAGTCAGCAACGGGTTTGGCATCTTCTAAAAAGGAGGCGATTAGGGGGACTCGTTTGGGGTCTCCAGGGAGTATGACGTAGCGACCGACATCGCCTTTTTTTATTCTGAGGTGGTATTGGATTCCTGTTCCTTCCATATAATCTGACATAGCGACTCCTTTAACAGTAGTTATTTACATCACTTGATGCACCTTTCATTATTTGGGCATAAGTGGCAATTTGTCTAGGATAATTTTATCCTTTGCCAAATATGCTTTCCTGGTAAAATGTTGAAGAGCAGATAGGGTAGTGTGTAGCACTTGTTGATATTTTGTTAATTATTACAAGTACTTAGAAAGTATGGAGGATAGAACATCAAGGTCAGAAGAGGAGGTTGACCAGGAGGTAGCGAAGCGGACGGCGGTGTGGTCAGAGTCTATTTTTTCCCAAAAGCAAAATTTTACGTGACGAGAAATGTTGGCAATGGACTCGGTATTGAGAATGATGAATTGCTGATTTGTGGGGGAGTCGAGGAGAAATGGTAGGCCTGCGGCGGAAAGGATACGTTTGAGGCGTTCGGCGGCGTCTATGGCGTGGCGGGAGAGGGTTAGGTAGAGCTGGTTGGTGAAGAGAGTGTCGAATTGAATGCCTAGAAGTCGGCCTTTGGCGAGGAGGGCGCCGTTTTGTTTTTTCATGGTGAGAAAGTGTGCGGGGCGGTTTGCGTGGGGGAAGACGACTGCCTCGCCACAGAGGGCTCCGACCTTGGTGCCGCCGATGTAGAAGATGTCACAAAGTTTTGCTATGTCAGAAATTGTGACGTCGGTGTGGTAGCTTGCAAGTCCGTAGCCAAGGCGGGCGCCGTCTAGATAGAGGATTAGGTTATTGGCGCGGCAGACGTTGGAGATGGCGGTGAGCTCGGGGAGGGAATAGAGGGTACCATACTCGGTGGGGTGGGAAATGTATACCATGGCGGGTTGGACCATGTGGGCGTTTGAAGTGTCGGTGTTGTAAGAGGTTATGAGGGTCTGTATGTCGGCGGCGTTGATTTTCCCGAGGGTGTGGGGGAGTGTGAGGACTTTGTGACCGGTGTATTCGATGGCGCCAGCTTCGTGGCAATTGATGTGGCCAGTTTGGACGGCTATCACGCCTTGCCAACGCTGGAGCATGGATGAAATTACTACCTGATTGGTCTGAGTGCCGCCTACAATGAACTCGACTTGGGCATCTGGGGCATTACAGAATTTCTTGATTTTCTCTTCTGCTGATTTGCAATATTCATCATCACCGTACCCAGTTTGTGCTTTAAGGTTTGTTTCGATAAGTTTTTCTAGTATTTCTGGGCAGCAGCCAGTAGTGTAGTCTGATTCAAAGTTTAGCATTTTGGTCTACCTTTTGGTTAGTTTTATAAGTGCATCACCTTAAACTTACCTTGCGTGGCAAGTGAGGTTTTTAGTGCAAGTGAAGTCGCATTGGCAAGTGAAGTTTCCAGGGCAAGTGAAGTTGCATTGGCAAGTGAAGTTGTTAGGGCAAGTGAAGTTTCTAGGGCAAGTGAGGTTGCTATTGCAAGTGAAGTTGCTATGGAAAGTATAGTTGCAGGAGCAAGTGTAGTTAAAGTGGTTGTGTTCATGCTAGTTTGGTGAGGTATGCCTTAGTTAGTAGTAAATTATGGTGTAGTTGGGGGTTATGTTTCAACTATCTCTGTTATTTTTCAGCTAAGAATATCCATTTACTTAGCACACATAACACAACGAGTATGGTTTTGTCTGTTTCAAGAATCGCCTTCCTTATAGTTGTCCTAATAAGTATAGTAGGTATCAACGCAGAAGCAGCCAGTTCTTGTTAAATTCTATTTTGAACATACTGTGGGAGAAGTTTGAATCAAAAGTCAAATTTGAACCTCAAACAAAAATATTGCATAGCCGATGAAACATTTTGACTAATTGTTACTACTAGAACAGACCTTAATCTGACATTTGAATTTTTATAACCTTTACTATATTTCAACTTTGAAATAAATCGTCATTTTGATTTTGGCATTTTAAGTATCACTATAAAGTTCCTATTTGCAAGCACTTGCTACAGAACTAACTTGTGACCAGTGCTAATTTAGAACAGTCTTGGGGATTTGAGATTAGCTATTCTTTTGTCTTGCCTTAGCAGGGATGTTGAGATTATTTTGCCGTTAAAAATCAAAAAAATGACGTTTTTGGTTGAAGTGACAAGGTTGATAATTATTAAAAAGTGTGCTTTTAGTTTGTACATTTTTGAAGGTGATATTGCAAAGGAGGATATGTGATATTAAAGTGAACAGAAGACGGGGAGGAACACTGGGGGGTGATATTTTGGAAAAGAGATGTTAAATTGTGTTGATTATAAGACGGCATTTTTTTAACATAGTAAGTAAATTATTCTTAAGGATGGTTGAGAATGGAAATTCAGATTCAGGATTTGGTTCAGTCAATCAAAAAAGATGGCATTGAAGAAGCCAAAAAAGAAGCTGAAGCCATAGTGGCGGCCGCTAAGGCACAGGCCGCTGAAATTGTGGCAAAGGCTAAAGATGAAGCAGAAAAAAACATAGAAAATGCAAACAAACAGATTGAAAGCTCCAAGGCACTGATTAAACAGGCAGAAAGAGATGCTGTGCTATCTGTGAAGAAAGAACTGCAACGCATGGTAGAGCGCATTATGGCCCAAAAAGTGACAGCAGAACTGACAGAAAAAAGTTTGGCGCAACTAATTACAGCAGCAATTGGACAGGAAGACCCAGCAAAATATCAAGTAGAAGTGGATCAGGCCAAGGCGGCAATTACGGCAGAACTGGCCAAGCAGATTGGAAAAGGGCTAGTGGTAAAACCGGTGAAGGGCATGACAGGCCTGAAGCTTAGCTGTAAGGACGGATCGGGGTACTATGATTTCTCGGAAGAAGAAATTGCTGCTCTACTTAAGCCGTTTCTTGGCGAAATAAAAATCTGACAAAGCAAAGGAGGGGAAATATGCCTTCAAGGTACTATTTTCTTTCAAGTCTCCCAATGCTGAACTTTGATGAAAAAGCCCCGATAAGCTGGGAAAAGTTTATTGAAGATGCAAAGGGAAACATAAATCAGACAGATTACAAAGAGCTTTGCGCAATTGCAGAAAACAAAAAAAGCGGAAGCCACTTTTTGAAGAAATGGGAAAGCTTGAACTGCAAGTTGGACCAGTCAATCAATTTTCAAAGACGAAAAAATCTGGGCAGAGAGATAGATTCGCAAGATAAAACGGCTTTTAGAGAATTTGAAATTGAACAGGTAACACAAGCGGTGATGAGCGCGAAGAATCCGTTGGAATCTGAGATGGTTCTGATGAAGTTTAAGTATGACTATCTAGAGAGAGAAAAAGGATTTGACGCGTTTACAAAAAATGCACTTTTGTCCTATGCATTGCAGCTTAAGATACTGCTAAGAAAGGACCTGTTTACAACAGAAGCTGGAAATAAGCAGTACAATCAGCTCTTTGATAAGCTACAAAAAGAAATGAAAATGGAATGAGATAAACGGAGTGCTTATGGCAAAAACAATTGGACGCGTAGCAGGCGTAAACGGAAACCTTGTGACCGTCAGCTTTGACGGGGCCATCTCCAAAAACGAAGTCGCATACGTCATTGTAGGCGATACAAGAGTAAAAGGAGAGGTCATCCGTGTAAACGGCTCCAAGGCCAGCATGCAGGTCTACGAAATGACAAATGGAATCCAAGTCGGCGACAAGGTCGAGTTCACTGGCCAACTTATGAGCGTTGAGTTGGGACCAGGACTTTTGACACAAATCTACGATGGTCTTCAGAACCCACTGCCGTCATTGGCAGAAAACTGTGGGTTCTTTTTGCAGAGAGGAGTTTATTTGGACCCAATTCCAAACAAGGACTGGGAGTTTACTCCGCTCTGTAAGGTCGGTGACACACTAAGGCCTGGAGATGCCTTCGGAACTGTTCCAGAGGGAATTTTCACACATAAGATTATGTTGCCCTTCGGCTTTGAAGATGTTGACTGGACAGTTACAAGTATAGTTAAGAAGGGAACTTACAATGTGCGCGACACAGTTGCTACTGTGAAAAATGCAAAGGGGCAGGAAAAGGATTTGACAATGGTGTTTAGCTGGCCAGTTAAAAAGGCAGTTAATTGCTATGAAGAACGACTTAGACCAGACGAGACCCTGATTATGAAAATCAGAATTATCGATACCTTCTTGCCCGTAGCAAAGGGCGGAACATTCTGTGTTCCTGGACCATTTGGGGCAGGAAAGACTGTGCTTCAGCACATGGAAAGCCGAAATGCGGACGTTGATATTGTAATTATTGCCGCATGCGGAGAGCGCGCTGGTGAGGTTGTTGAAGTTCTTAAGGAATTCCCTGAGTTGACTGACCCAAAGACGGGAAGGTCATTGATGGAAAGGACCATCATTATTTGCAATACATCGTCTATGCCAGTTGCTGCCAGAGAGGCATCTGTATACACAGCTATTACAATGGCAGAGTATTATAGACAAATGGGCCTTAATGTTTTGTTACTAGCGGACTCGACCAGTAGATGGGCACAGGCCATGAGAGAGATGAGCGGCCGATTGGAGGAAATTCCTGGAGAGGAAGCGTTCCCAGCGTATTTGGAGTCGGTGATTGCGTCGTTCTACGAAAGGGCTGGTAAGGTGCGCATGCGCGATGGTAGCGTTGGGTCGGTTACCATTGGAGGTACGGTTAGCCCTGCTGGGGGTAACTTTGAAGAGCCCGTGACGCAGGCTACGTTGAAGGTTGTCGGTGCGTTCCATGGCCTGTCCAGAGAGCGTTCTGATGCTAGAAAGTACCCCGCTATTAACCCATTGGAGTCATGGTCGAAGTACAATGGCATTATCGATGCGAAGCAGGTTGCCAATGCGCGTGATGTACTGTTCAGGTCCAGCGAGATTAACCAAATGATGAAGGTTGTCGGCGAAGAGGGTACGTCGGTTGAGGATTACATCGAGTACCAGAAAGGCGAGCTTTTGGATGCAGTATACTTGCAGCAGAACTCGTTTGACCTAGTGGATGCGGCAGTTTCTCCAGAGAGACAAAAGAAAGAGTTTGATCTTTTGTACAAGGTATTGATGGCTAAGTTTGATATCGACAACAAAAAAGATGTACGTTCTTTCTTCAATAACCTAAGGCAAAGGTTCCTAGATTGGAACTCTGTCCCAGTAAATGATGAGAAATATGCTAAATATGAGGCAGAAATATCTAGCATGTACCTCTCAAAGGTTAAAGCCGACAACTAAGGAGCTCTGAAATGAACAAGGTTTATACAAAAATTGAATCAATTGTCGGAAACGTCATTACAGTCCGTGCTCAGGGTGTAAGGTATAACGATTTGGCCTTGGTTGGGAAAAGCTATGCAAACGTCATTAAGCTTGATGGCGATTTGGTAAGTTTGCAGGTATTTGCTGGGGCGCAAGGAGTTAGCACCAATGATCCTGTTAGATTCTTGGGCGTTCCAATGCGTGTAAGCTATTCTGAAAATCTAATGGGCCGCGTCTTTGACGGCTCTGGAAAGCCCCGCGACAATGGGCCAGAACTGGACGAAAACATGATTGAAATTGGTGGCCCATCGGTCAACCCAGCAAAACGAATTGTTCCAAAGAACCTAATTCGTACTGGAATACCAATGATTGACGTCTTCAACACGCTGGTTGAGTCGCAAAAGCTACCAATCTTCTCGGTTTCTGGCGAGCCATATAATGAGCTTTTGGCACGGATTGCAATGCAGGCCGAGGTTGACTTGATCATCCTTGGTGGCATGGGCCTGAAGTACGACGACTACCTCTTCTTCCGTGATACTTTGGAACAGAGCGGGGCAATGAGCCGCACAATTATGTTCATCCACACGGCTAGCGACCCGACAGTCGAATGCACGATGATTCCTGACATGTCTTTGGCCGTAGGCGAACGCTTTGCTCTTGACGGTAAAAAAGTATTGGTCCTTCTAACCGACATGACCAACTTCGCCGATGCTCTAAAAGAAACCGCCATCACCATGGAACAGGTCCCATCCAACCGCGGCTACCCCGGTGACCTTTACAGCTCGCTAGCAGCCCGCTACGAAAAAGCCGTCGACTTCGAGGGCGCAGGTTCACTGACCATCCTTGCGGTCACCACCATGCCCGGCGACGACGTCACTCACCCAGTTCCGGACAACACGGGTTACATCACAGAGGGCCAATACTATCTCCGCAATGGACATATCGAGCCCTTTGGCAGCTTGTCCAGACTGAAGCAGAATGTAAACAAGGACACCCGTGATGACCACAGAGCATTGATGGATGGCTTGATTAAGTTGTACAGCGCCTACAAGGAGTCTCTAGAAAAGAAGTCCATGGGCTTTATGATGACAGAATGGGACGAAAAGCTTCTTAAGTATGGTCAACTCTTTGAGACCAAACTTATGGACCTTTCGGTCAATATTCCGCTGGAGCAGGCCTTGGACCTTGGTTGGGAAATCCTTGCAGATTGTTTTGAGCCTGCTGAAACTGGCCTTCGCAGTGACCTTATCGCCGAGAGATGGCCTAAAAAACTGGAGGGCTAAGTAAGTGGCTGTTAAGCTGACAAAGAATGAACAGAAAAAGCAGAAAGACCAACTGAAGCAATATCAGCGCTATCTGCCGACTCTTCAGCTCAAAAAACAGCAGTTGCAAATGGTCATTCGTCAAATTGAGTCCGAACTTGCCTCTTACCAGGCCCAACAGCAAGCTCTTGTTTCCGGCATCCAAGACTGGATTTCAGTTTTCGCCGAAAATGGTGTCTTGGCACCCAACCTACAGTTGGACAACCTAGTAAAGACGGACAAGGTTGTTCGCACTCAGGGCAATATTGCCGGTGTGAACATTCCTATCTTTCAGGACCTAACCTTCAAGGAAATCCAATACAATGTAGAGGACTACCCCTTGTGGGTTGACAAGGCCGTCCCGCTTTTGCAGGAATCTGCAAGGCTAACCGCCTTAATGAACACTTTGCAACTACAAATAGATCTTTTGGGCAAGGAACTACGGACCACCAGCCAAAGGGTCAATCTGTTTGAAAAAGTAAAGATTCCCGAAACTAAGGAGAATATCCGTAGAATCGGTATCTATATCGGAGATCAGCAGACTGCTGCTGTTGTCCGTGGTAAAATCGCCAAGAAGAAGCTTGCCGCAAAAGGGGAGGTGGACTTAAATGATTGAAAAAATGAAAAAGCTTTTCATAGTAGTCCCCCAGGACCGCCGTGTGCAGCTTGTCTCTGGCGTCCGCGACCTAGGCGTTGTCCACATCTCTGAGATGGCCGCTCCTAACTCTGCAATTTCTACAGAACTTGCAGAACTAAGCCGCGTCCGTAGCTTATTGCAAGAGGTTAAAAAAACATCCTCAAAGTCTGCTACCAAGGCAAGCACAACTTCCACGCTTATTAGTGGTGCCGCCTTTGACTCGGTACATGCACAGTTGACATCTGCAATCAAGGAAAAGGCTACTCTTTCGGACCAACTGATTAAGCTAGCATTTTTGCGCGATAGCGTTGCCAAGTGGGGAGATTTTGACCCCGAAGAGGTCAAGCGCCTTCAGGAATTGGGGCTAAGGGTCTCGTTTTATTTGATTGATCCAAAGGCAGTTAACGCTTTGCCGGAAGAGGTAAAGTATATCAAGCTGAAGAGCATTGAAAAGAAATGTGCCATTGCGGTGATTGGGCAGGATTTGGGGCCTGAGTATGCGCAGAGCCGGTTTGAGTTGCCAGAGATGGGGCTTTCTCAGATTCAGAACCAGATTTCGAGCTCGAAAAAGCGGATTTCGGAGATTGATGCACTATTTTCGGATAGCACCAAATACATTCCAAGCTATGATCGAGTGATTTTGCGTCTGACTGACAAGTTGGTTTTCGAGCGTGTGTCGGATGGGACTCAGACGGAGCAGGGCCTAACGATTTTAACTGGCTTTATTCCAGAAGCGGACTTGGCAGATTTCAGGAAGACGGCAAGTGCAAATAGTTGGGCGTACGCGTTGGACGACCCAGGGGATGATGACCCTGTGCCGACCAAGGTGCGTTATAACAAAGTCACGAAGATGATGGAACCGCTCTTTACGATGCTTGGCACTACGCCTGGCTACAGGGAGTATGATACTAGTTTCTGGTTCTTACTTTTTATGGCCTTGTTCTTTGCCATGATCATCGGAGATGCTGCCTATGGCTTAATCTTCTTAGTTGTAGGCATTGTGCTAAATATCAAGACTAAAAAGCTCTCTAACTTGAACCTTCTGCTATATGTTATGTCTATTGCAACCATTATTTGGGGAGCATTAACTGGCACCTGGTTTGGTAGCGAAGCTGCTATGGATATTCCTTTCTTGCGTATGTTTGTTATCCCCCAGATTGCAAACTACCCTGAAAAGTTTGGTGTTGATGCCACTGCTGCTCAGAACTCGGTGATGAAGTTCTGTTTCTCCATTGGTACAATCCAACTTTCTTTGGCCTGCATTATGAATGTGGTTCGCAAGTGGAAGGAAAAGAGTATCGCTTTTGTAGCTGACTTTGCTTGGCTTGCAATGATTATCAGTATTTATTTTCTGGCCCTAATGCTTGTAATTGGTGCATCAGTAAATATTAAGCTGATTTTTGCCATTATCATCTCCGGTCTTTTGATTGTCATTCTCTTTGGCAGTCAGGCCCCAGGTCAAAGTTTTGGCAAGGGGATTAAGGCTGGTTTGGGCGGCGCATTCACTACTTTCCTTGACACTATTAGTGCTTTTGGAAATGTGATGAGTTACATTCGCTTGTTCGCTGTTGGTATGGCAAGTCTTGCTATTGCACAGAGTTTTAATGGTATGGCATCGTCCATGCTTAGGGGTTGGGCATTCCCTGCTGGTATGCTAATTCTGATTATTGGACATGCTTTGAATATAGTTATGGGCATGCTGAGCGTTATTGTTCACGGCGTGCGCTTGAACCTTCTGGAGTTCTCTGGCCAGCTTGGTATGGAGTGGGCTGGAATTCCATACGAACCTTTCAAAAAGAATTCTTAATTTTAACTACTATAGGAGATTAGTATATGGGTATTGGATTAATCGGTTTGGTTTTTGCTCTCTGCCTTTCTGCAATGGGCTCGGGCTTCGGTATTGGCGTTGCAGCAAACGCTGCTGTTGGTGGATGGAAAAAATGCTATGCTAGCGGCAAGCCAGCTCCATTTATGATGGTTGCTTTTACTGGTGCTCCACTAACTCAGACCATCTATGGCTTCCTTCTTATGAACTTCATCAACAGTGCTCTAAAGAATGGTCTTAATGATCTTCTTGCTCTGTTCATTGGTCTTCTTGGTGGCGCTGTTATTGGTCTTTCCGCTTTCTTCCAGGGCCGTTGCGCCGCAGCTGCTTGTGATGCTTTGGGAGAGACTGGTAAGGGTACAGCCAACTACCTTATTGTCATCGGAATTATCGAGACAGTTGCTCTATTTACTTTGGTCTTCTGCCTCCTACTCTTGAACTCTGCAGCATAACTGCTTCTTGCCTTATCTGGCATTCAACTTCAAAACAAGGGCGTCCAAATTCTGGGCGTCCTTGTTTTTACATCTTCTTTTGTTTCTTCTTGCAGTGTTATTTCCTGTGGTTATACCCACGCAAATGACTTGTACAGAGCAAAAGCGTGGGGGAAAACCACGCAAACGTTTTGTGTAGAACAAAAACGTGGGAGAAACCCACGCAAACGTTTTGTGTAGAACAAAAACGTGGGAGAAACCCACGCAAATGATTTGTGCAGAGCAAAAACGTGGGAGAAACCCACGCAAATGATTTGTGCAGAGCAAAAGCGTGGGGGAAACCCACGCAAATGTTTTGTGTAGAACAAAAACGTGGGTCCTACAATGGAAATTCTTATCATGCTTGCCTGTGCATTGATAAATTTGCTTACAAGACAATGATGCAAATGCTACTCACAGTCCTAAATTCTACAAATGTATAGTTATTTGGACTTTCATAAGTAAGTGCAAAAAAAATTAAAAAAATCTTTTCTCAAAAAGCTAATATTTTCGACAATTTGGTTGTAGAGGAGGGTATGAAGAAAAAAGAATTATTGAATTATGCAAGGCAACATGAAAGTGATCTGGATAACCAGATATCGCAACTAGAAACAGAAGTTCAAAAGTACTCTGGCAGACTCATTTATCGTCAGACTAAGGGGCGCGGAGAATTTTACGTTTTTGAAAATGGTAAAGAGACCTATTTAAAACATGATGATAGCCGCATCCCTATGTTGGCCCAAAAGCAGTACTTGCTAAAACAACTTGTAGCAGCTAAGAGGGACAAAAAGCAGACCGAGAAGTGCATCCGCGATTTAACATCTGGGGATAGGTGTTCAGATATCGATGAAGTTTATGACAATTTAAATGACACCATTAAATCTTTTGTAAAAAAAACACCCAGCGCAGATGAGAAATATATCGATGATTGGATGAAAAAAACTCGTTTGCGTTGTAATCGAAATATTACAACTGACCCAAGATTCAAAACAATGAATGGTGAAATTGTCAAGTCAAAGAGCGAGGTAATAATAGCTGATAGACTTTTCATGGCCTCAGTTCCCTATGTGTATGAAGCAGTTCTTCCAATGCAAATCGGAAGTAAGTGGTATGTCCCTGATTTTACCATTCTCAACAAAAGGACGAAGAAAACACTTATTTGGGAACATTTTGGGAAGATGAGTGACCCACAGTATCTTTTGGAGGCACTAACCAAGATAGAGTTATATCAGCAAATCAATTACCATTTTGGCGATAACTTCATTGCAAGCTTTGAATGTTCAGCCCTTGCCCTAAGGACTGATTACGTTGATGCTATAATAAAGCACTATTTGATTTGACAAAATTATGCCAACTTCATGTCTCCATCCTTAACCCAGTTAATCTTGCGCAGTACAGCATTAATAGCAAGTGCAAGCACAGCAGGAAGGATAAAGGAAATCATAATCAGGCTAAACCAGTCCATAAAACCAATGGATGCCTTAACCCCGTTAGCAACATCAGAAACCCAACCCGAGTACACTCCAATCTGTCCAACAAGGCCGCAAGTTCCCATTCCAGAAGAAACGGCAGGACCATTCATCTGAAGGTGGAAAACACAAGTTGCAATAGGACCAGTGATAGCAGAAGCTAGGGTAGGGGCAATCCAAATTCTTGGATTTCTTACAATGTTTCCCATTTGAAGCATCGAAGTTCCAATCCCCTGAGAAACAAGGCCACCCCATTTATTTTCTCTGAAAGAAATAACAGCAAACCCAATCATCTGAGCACAACAGCCTGCAACCGCAGCCCCACCAGCAAGACCGGTAAGTTGCAAAGCTGCGCAAATGGCGGCTGAGGAAATAGGCAAGGTAAGAAACATTCCAACCATAACAGAGACAATAATTCCCATCAAGAATGGTTGTAATTCTGTTGCCCACATGATAATAGAGCCAAGCTTAAGTGCAACCTTTCCAATTGGTGGAGCAATCAAGGCCGATAAAGCAACACCTACAAGAACTGTAACTAAAGGAGTAACCAAAATATCGATTTTTGTTTCTTTGGAAACAGCCTTTCCAATTTCAGAAGCAATAATAGCAATAAAGAAAACAGCTAAGGGACCGCCTGCTCCGCCCAAGGCATTGGAAGCAAATCCAACAGCAGTAAGAGAAAAAAGCACCATTGGTGGACAGTGTAGGGCATAACCAATTGCAACCGCCATAGCAGGACCGCTCATTGCAGATGCAAGGCCTCCAACCGTGTATTGCTCACCACCAACAACTGCAACAGTCTTAGTTAGAAAATCCAAATGTAGTTGAGTTCCCAAAGTGTTAATAATTGTCCCTATTAGCAAGGAACAAAAAAGACCCTGCGCCATAGCGCCCATTGCATCAATGAAGTATCGTTTCCCAGATATTTCAATGTCTTTTTTCTTGAGAAATTCTTTAAATTTTTTCATGCCATGCATAATACTTCCCCAAGGCATAAATATTCAACACCCAAACACTCTTTTCCAAAGCATCTCTTTCCCAAAACGCAAATCATCTCTGGTACAAATCATCTCAAGCACAAATAACCTCTAGCACAAATCATCTCAAGAACAAATCATCTCAAACAGTCTTTATCTATTAATTGAATGGTGTTATTGTCTAACCATGAGTAAACAAGTAAAAGTTGGCAATATTTTCATCGGTGGAAACGCTCCAATCAGCGTTCAAACAATGTATGACATACCACTATCGAAGCTTGAAGAAGGTTTCGATGCAAGAATGGCAGTGCTTAAAGCAATGGGCTGCGACATAATTAGATTCTCTTATCCAAATATATCAGAGCACGATATTCTAAAAGATGTTGTCAAACGCTGCCCAATGCCAGTAGTTGCAGACATTCACTTTGATTACAAGAATGCAATGGATGCAATGGATTGCTCAGTTGCTAAAATTCGAATCAACCCAGGCAATATCGGAGCTAGATGGAAAACTGAGGAGGTCGTGCGAAAGGCCCTAGACAAAGGCATTGCAATCCGAATAGGCCTCAATAGCGGTTCCCTCCCACGCACTTCCCCTTCAAATCAACCCGCCTTCAATACAGGCAACACTACGTCTACCAAAACCTCTCCCGACACCACCAACCAAATGGCTAAACTAATGGTCGACACTGCCCTAGAATACATTTCTTGGTTCGAAAACCTTGGCTTTTACAACACCGTCGTCTCCCTAAAAGCCTCCGACGCCACCACTAGCTACAACGCCGCAAAATTGTTTGCATCCCAAAGTGACTACCCACTCCATTTAGGCGTCACTGAGGCCGGCGGCGTTGTATCTTCTTGTGTCCAATCAACTTGGACCATCGGTCGTCTCCTTGATCAAGGCATTGGTGCCACAATTCGTTACTCCATTACTGGCTCAATTGAAGACGAAGTCCAAGCCGGAAACGAACTTCTACGCACTCTCGGCCTCCGCAAAGGCGGCATAAAAATCATCTCCTGCCCAATGTGTGGCCGCCGCAGCTTCGACAGCCAAGCCTTCCTCCGTGCCGCTCAAAGCTCCATCCTAGCCACCGGAAAGGACCTATGCATCGCCATCATGGGCTGCCAGGTCAACGGACCTGGCGAGTCCAAGGGCGCCGACCTTGCCGTTACCGGCATCGGTAGCAAGGTTTTTCTTTATAAACATGGTCAAATCTATAAAGAAATCCCAGCCTCTCAGGCCCAAGCAGAACTTCTCAAAGCTATCGCTGAATTCTAGAACCTAAACATCTCAGTGCATCCTACACCTTTCCTAACCACCAAAACCTATGAGCAGTAACAATGTGGCGTACAGGTGGAATAAAGTAGGGGCAATTCATATAATATGGAACATAGAGCAGAGAAAATGAAGGACAAACTGATAATCAGGGGTGCCAGCGAGCACAACCTTAAGCATATAGACTTGGATTTAGATAAAAACAGCCTAATTGTAATATCTGGGCTATCTGGAAGTGGAAAAAGCTCACTTGCGTTCGACACAATATTTGCAGAAGGACAAAGACGTTATGTCGAGTCTCTCAGCTCCTATGCAAGAATGTTTTTAGGTAGGCTAGATAAGCCGGATGTGGAACTGATAGAGGGACTAAGCCCAGCAATAGCCATAGAACAAAAAACAACAGGAAGAAACCCAAGGTCAACCGTAGGAACAATTACTGAAGTATACGATTACTACAGATTGTTGTGGGCTAGAATAGGGGAAGTGCACTGCCCAAATTGTGGAAGAGTTATCAGCCGAATGTCAGTTGACCAAATTATTGACGCAATATTCAACAGGGCAGGGCAGGGCGCTAGGATTATGGTCATGGCACCAGTTGCCATGGGAAGAAAAGGCGAATACAAAAAAGTCCTGGAAGATGCAAAAAAAGCTGGCTATCAAAGGGCAAAAATTGATGGTCAGATGCACATGTTGGACGAAAATATATCACTAGATAAACAAGTCAAACATACCATTAGCATAGTTATAGACAGACTGATTTTGGACAAAGACGCAAGACTTAGACTGTCGGATTCAATTGAAAAATCCACTGATATGACTAACGGATTAGTCGAAATAGTCTACATCGGACAGGACAGAAGCGAAAGCTCAGAAATCTACTCCCAGCAAAATAGTTGCCCTCACTGCGGCATATCCATCGGAGAAGTACAGCCGCGAATGTTCTCGTTCAATAATCCATACGGGGCCTGTCCAGAGTGCAATGGCCTTGGGTTCAAGACAGTTTATGATGAGGACAAAATCATCCCCGACAAGACAAAAAGCTTCGACGAGGGGGCCATTGCGTCCATGAATCCCAACGCCGGATGGGGCCACGCTGGATTTGCCGCCTTCGCCAAAAGCCAGGGCTTCACCACAAGAACCCCATTCAACCGCCTAACCCCTGCCCAGTACCACGCCGTCCTGTATGGCTCAGGTGATGTATTCAAAATGAACTACGCCGACAAAACCGGTTCCATGTCCATTAATCGTCGTTGGCACGGGGTCATCAACGACCTACAACGCCGCTATGCCGAGACCGATAGCCCCATAATTAAGACGTGGATCAGCAATTTTCAGACTCAGGTCGTTTGCCCTGTCTGCCACGGCCAGCGCCTTAAACCACAGGCCCTTAGCGTTTACGTTGGCGGAAAGAACGTCAATCAAGCCACCGCCATGAGCATCAAAGATAGTTATGATTTCTTTCTCAGCCTGAATTTAACCGAATCGCAGCGCCAAATTGCCTATCAAATTATGAAAGAAATCAAGGCTCGCCTGACCTTTTTAAATAACGTCGGTTTGGGCTACCTAACCCTAAACAGAAGCGCAGGCACACTTAGTGGCGGCGAGGCCCAGCGAATCCGCCTTGCTACTCAGATAGGCTCTGCTCTAAGCGGTGTTCTATATGTTTTGGACGAGCCCTCCATTGGCCTTCATCAGCGTGATAATCAAAAACTAATCGAAACACTTAAAAGCCTAAAAGACCTTGGCAACACAGTTTTGGTGGTAGAGCATGACGAATCCACAATTCGTGCGGCCGACTATGTAGTTGACATGGGGCCAGGAGCCGGTGTTCACGGCGGCTATGTTATTGCTCAAGGAACCCCTAAAGATATAGAGAAAAACCCTAACAGTATTACAGGCCAATTTCTTAGCGGCAAGCTTCAAATTCCAATTCCATTTCTAAGAAGGCCTGGAAATGGAAAACATTTAAAGATATATGGAGCAAATAAAAACAACATCCACAATGTTGATTTTGACATTCCTCTAGGAAAACTCGTTGTGCTAACTGGAGTCTCTGGAAGTGGCAAAAGCACTTTGCTAAATCAGATTCTAACTCCCGCTCTTCGGGATGTTTTTAACAAAAAGCCACAGCGCTTTGATGGCTATACTCAGATTACTGGAATAGAAAGTATTGATAAGCTAATACAGATTGACCAAAGTCCTATAGGCAAGACGCCAAGGTCCAACCCTGCCACATACGTTGGTGTATGGACATACATTCGTGACCTATTTGCCAGCCTTCCTGAAAGTAAGGCCCGAGGCTACAAGGGTGGTCGTTTCTCTTTCAATGTCCCAGGCGGCCGTTGCGAGCACTGTCACGGCGATGGTACTATCAAGATAGAGATGAACTTCCTTCCAGATGTTTATGTAGTCTGCGATGTTTGCCACGGAAAGCGCTTTAATTTGGAAACCCTTGCCGTCCACTATAAGGGCAAGAGCATTGCTGATGTTCTTGATATGACAGTTACTGAAGCTCTGGAGTTTTTCCAAGCTGTCCCATCAATTAAGCGTAAACTTCAGACTCTAGAAAGTGTCGGTCTTGGCTACATAAAACTCGGCCAAAGCGCCCTTACCCTCAGCGGCGGAGAGGCCCAGCGCGTCAAACTCTCTCTAGAATTAAGCAAGGTAGGTACGGGCAAAACCCTCTATGTTTTGGACGAACCAACTACTGGTCTTCACTTTGCTGACATTAAAAAATTGATGGAGGTTGTAAACAGACTTGTAGACTCAGGAAATACTGTCATTATGATAGAGCACAATCTTGATGTCATTAAACTTGCTGACCACATCATAGACCTTGGCCCAGAGGGTGGTGATGGTGGTGGCCACATAGTAACTGAAGGCACCCCAGAAGAAGTTGCCCAGTGTTCAGAATCTTACACAGGTCAATTTCTTAAAGATATGCTAAAATAAGGATTGATGAAGAAAAAACGTATTCTGCTAGTTCTTTTGTTGCTATTGCTTTCACAATTCGGAACCTTTGCAGATACATCTCTGTTAAGGCATTCCCTCCTTGCGTGCAACTACGAAGAACTAGTTCAAATGAGTCTTTCTTACGGCCTAGATAGCACTCTTGAAGAATCTGCACTGCGACAAAACCTTTTAGCATACTTTGACCTAGACCCCTTGGACCCCACCACGGAACCACAAACCATAGAACATCCAACGACAGAAGCCACACCTACCGACACCACAACATCAGAAATCCCAACTGCAGAGGCTCCAGAGTTGGAAACTCCAAAGCCTCAGTCAGAATCCTTAGAGACAGTATCCCCAGATAGCGAAGCTATTTCACAAGAGGCCAACCAAAAAGACCAGTTGTCTGAATCGGCCATACCCGTAACATCAATCGGAATTGAGAATGCATCAAGGATGGATGTGTTTGATGATTTGATTATTGTTTCTGGAGATGTAGTTCTTAATTTTACCTCTGAATCCACTGGGCAGCGAACCCTTACAGCAGATAGAGTAGTCATAGACACTAAGACAAAACTACTTCAGGCCATAGGTGATGTAGTTTTATCAGAGGTCGGTGGAGACCAAATGACATTTACCGGTCAGGCAATTACCCTAGACTGGGGAAACTTGAATATTGTCGTCTTCGATGGTGTTAGCTCAACTACACGGTCAAACTCGACAGGGAAGGGGGTTCTGTTTTTCCTCCGTGGGGACCAAGTATCATACAGTGGCGATTCTAGCGGTGTATTTTTCCAAGATGGGACTATTAGTACAGCAGAAAATGACCCATACTGGAGCATATCTGCCCAAAAGCTATCGTTGGCACAAAATGATATGTTTGTGGACAGAGCGGTTCTGAAGCTTGGCCGCGTACCAGTTTTCTACTTTCCTTTATTTTTCTATCCTGGCACACGATTATCTTTTAACCCTGCAATTGGCATGTCTAGCACCAAGGGTGCTTTTTTATCTACCACATTTCAAGTCTATGGTGAATATCCAAAACTGGGCATTTCAGGAACATCCTCGGATGCAGAATCCACAGATATTTCCAGTTCTTTTACATCTCTTCTTGAATCGGAAGATACTAATGTTGAAACAATTAGAGATGGAATATACTATCGCCCCCTTGAGAAGGATGAAGAGTTACCTCGTATAGAGCAGTGGGCACGGGGCTCAGGAAGTTATCTTGCACTTTTTGCTGATATCTATCAAAATCTGGGTCTTTCAGTTGGTTTTGACACAAAAAATACATTCTTTGATAAAAAACTTAACATAGAAGCTATCGGACTTATGGCCTATAAACCTACAATGCCCAACACAAATAAGCTTAGATACAGTTTAGATTTTAAGTTTGATTATAGTGGAAGTGGCTTGGATTTTAAACTAAGGCTTCCTATTCTTAGCGATCCAAATGTCCGTTCCGATTTTCTTAATAGAAACACAGATTTTAACGTTTTTAGCATCTTTGGAGGTACACAATACTTTCCAAACACATATTCAAGCCAAAGCACATACACATGGTCGGCCGATGCTTCGTACAGTAAGACTTTTGGAAACTACACTTTTAGCATAAATTCCCTTAAAGCCGATGTTGATTTTAGACTGTTTAGACTGAATTACAATTCAGGTATTTATAAAAGCACAGTTGAAGAGGCATCACTTCCATATATAAACCTTTCTTCCAGTGGCACTTTTTTTGATATCAGCGGACAAAGCAAGCAAAATACCAGATATCTTGACTATACCAACGAACTTGCCCGTCAGTTTGCAGCGGAGCAGGCAACTCTGTCAACAGATTCAAATACTAGTTACAAATCTGACATTTCTGATGCTAATATCACACCAAATTCAGAACTTCCAAACCAAGATATAAATCGGCCAGGTTACTATGTAGGACCCAATATAGATTTACAAACAACAACAGTGTCAGAATCCGCCTCTATTAAGATGGGTTACACATACAATCAAGTGTTGGATAACATCTACGAAAGAAACATGCAACATGATTATTTTAATAACAAAATAAATGGAACACTATATTTGGATGTAGCAGCCCCTGGTAGGTGGTTTACCATAAGAGAAACCATAAAACCCCAGCTTAACTTCACATTTGAAGACATATCAAAAGACATTCCGACTAAGGTGAATGAATTCTATCTAAATTCTGAACTTAAAGCATCCAGCCCTAAGTTGGGCATAACATACAATCTCACTCAACGCGTTTATTCACATTATGATAAATCAACAACTACAGCAAACACCATAGACCGTTGGGGCAAGTGGGATAGTGATGATATCAGCGTCCATAACATAACATTCTCAAAAGACTGGAAGGCATTTACCATTGGACTATTCTTCCAAATTCGGCCACTTACGGAGGAAATTCGTCCATCTTTGAGCTTTTCTAAGGCTGGTTTTACCATTTATGGTGATTTTTCAGTGCAAAGAAAAACCGAGGTAGAGAAGTTTGAAAAAGGTAAAATAAACTTGAATCTCTCCTATACGAACAGTCTTCTAAGTTTATCAGTAGCTAATAACTATGATTTTACAAAGATAAAAGACTCCTACTGGCAAGGTTATACCCTAGTGCAAAAAGCTTCAATAAAACCCCTTAACGGCTTAACCTTCACTGAAAATGCAACATTCGAAAACCAGTTTAAACCCAAGGCATTGGACATAGGCGGCTCATATAGCATAGATACAAGCATAGTTAGCTTAAAAAGTTCTGCCACTTTAGCATTTAAGGCACAAGCTAAACAAAACCTAAGCGCTGATAGTTTAAACGTTTCACTGAAACTTACCCAAGATAAGGTAAGATTTTGGAAGAATAGAATAGTATTAGAAAGTGCAGTGGATTTTGCCTTTAACTATGACTTTGAAAACCCATTTAAGACCTACCTTACTGCGGGATTCTCACTAGCTTTCAGCATTGCAGAATTTTTGGACCTTGGTATAACTGTAACTAGCGCTAACAAGTCTTTTTCTAGGTACTACCAAGAAGATGGTCATAAATTTAGCTTCAAGAGTATGATTGAAGACCTACTTCGTTCATTTGATTTCTTAGGGGATGGAAGAAATAACACAGGATTTAATCTATCCGGATTTAAACTTTCAATGGTACACTATATGAGGGACTGGAACCTCTACGTTGACGCAAACGCAAGTCTTGTCTCAAAGGAAATGACCTATAAGTGGGTCCCCTCAGTGACAGTCTATGTAAAGTGGAACGCTATACCTGAGTTAAAAGCCCAGGGAAACTGGAATGCAGAAAACAAGGAGTGGTATTAATGGGAACAAGCTTCGTCTTTGATAATCCAGATGCAATGAGAAGCATTTGCGGCATTAATGATTGCAACATACCATATCTAGAGGAACTACTTGGTTGCCCCATCTTTGTCAGAGGTGATAGGGTGGAGTGTTTTTCAGAAAAAAGTTTGATGCCTCAGAACTCGGCCTATATGTTTTCGGATGTGATGGACCGGTTGGTGCGTTTGGCTCAGATTACTAATGACATTGGGCAATCGGAGATTTTGATGGAGTACAAGGCAGCTTTGGACGCCGTTGTTCGCATGGGAGAGGAATCGAGCCATAGCCAGAGTGGTGCCTCAAGCCATGATGAAAATTCAGGCCAGACTGGCCATGATGCCAATTCAGACCCCGCAAATCCTGAAACCCCACCCAAACGTGACTTCATTTCGGTTCTCAACAAGTTCGTTTACCCCAAAAGCCGTCGCCAAGAGGACTACATCAGGTCCATGAAAAATAGCCAAATCACGTTCGGCATTGGCCCAGCTGGCACGGGAAAAACTTTTTTGGCCGTTGCTTTCAGCCTTGGAGAAGTTTTAAGCGGTCGTAAGCAAAAGATGATTCTAACCCGCCCCGTCGTCGAGGCCGGTGAAAGCCTAGGCTTTCTTCCTGGAGACCTATCCCAAAAGTTAAATCCTTATCTGAAACCACTTTATGACAGTATGGAAGCCGTCTTGACCCCTGCAACAATCCGACGTCTGGAAGACTCTGGTTCCATCGAAATCGCCCCACTGGCCTATATGCGCGGCCGTAGCATCCACAATGCCTGCATAATCTTGGATGAGGCCCAAAACACAACTCAATCCCAAATGAAGATGTTTCTCACTAGGATTGGTGAAAACTCTTGTGCTATAATAACAGGCGACGTCACCCAAATCGACCTCCCCAAGGCATCTCTCAGCGGCCTTGTACAGGCCATGGATATCTTGAATGATATCGAGGGCATTGACTTCATAAAATTTACTGCCAAAGACACAGTCCGTTCGAGAATTGTGCAAAGGATTATAGACGCTTATGAAAAAAACTAAGACAGCACACATTGAAAATAAGAAACTAATGACAGTTATCTGTTTTCTAATAATGCTAGTCGGTTCTGTCCTTCTACCTGTTCTTCTTAAATTACACACAGAGGTCCAGTACAAATCAATCTACTCAGGCTTTACTGCAGGCGATATTTCTGAAAAAACAATCTATGCTAAAACATCGATTGACCTAATCGACTATGACAAAACCCAACAGGCTAGGGCAAACGCTAAGCGCTCAGTGCTTCCCGTTTTTTCGTATTCCAATTCAAAAACCTACGCCGTTATCTCTAAGGCTGATAGCATTAGAACTGCTGTATCAGAAAATGACAAACAATACATAGAGCAATTTCTGTCCGAAAATGTTGTTTCTAGAATCATGAGTATCAGCAATAAGCAAATCTTTTCTGTCGCTTATGACTTGATTACAGAGGTTCTCAACCTAGGTTTTTACAGTGCAGATGACATTGCCTCAGTTATCAATGATGGTTATTCCACAATTACTCTTAGTAACATCTATTTTGATGACCAAGACAGTTTCGAGCAGAACATCAGTCTTTCCGACAACCTGATTCTTACATCCAATACAATCCGAAGTTATCTTCAAGAAAAACTCAAAGGCTTTGGTACTAGATATACTGCAGTTGATGGAATTCTTATTGAAGATATCATCCTTTCGATTCTAGAACCTAACATTATTTACGACCCAATTCTAACTGCTCAGCGTCGTGACCAGGCCGAAAAGGCTACCGACCCTGTAGTTATATCAGTAGATCGCGGACAAATCCTAATTCAAGCCGACCACGTTGTAACCAATGAACAAATGGCCCTTTTGAATATGCTAAGCACTCAAAGCAACAACTTCTCCGCAATAGAGATGTTTGGTCACATAGTCTTTGACTGCATGGTTCTTGGAATCGGGATGTATACTTTTTACTACACTCTAGGTAAACTTAGGGATCCCCACTATAAAGAGCACTTAACACTTTTGGTCGTAAGCTACCTTATCTCCCTTTTGGCTACTTATTTCTTTACTCTACTATCATCTCGCCTTGACCTAGAGTTTGTTGACTCCTTCCTTCCTGTATTCTTCCTGCCCCTATTTATGTCGGAAATAACTGGCTACAAAAGAATTGGATTTATTTCTGCAACAATGCTTGCCGCGGTAATGTCCACCCTTCCGACCTCTTCATCAATGACATTTTTCTATTGTGTAGTCTGTGGGTGCTCCAGCGTATTCTTCATTCGCTTTTTCAATCGCCGAATCGATGTCGTCTACCAGTGGTTCTTTTCTGCCATTACCTGTACTGGCGTAACGATTCTGTTTATCTTCGTCAACCAATCTACGCTTTCTAAAATTTTCACTGTCCTTTTGGGCACACTTATTAACGTCTCAATTGCCCACATTCTGCTAACAGTTTTGATGCCTATAGCGGAAAAGATCTTCAACCTTCCCACAGTCTTCCGCCTATATGAACTTGCCTACGGCGAAAGTCCGCTTCTTTCTAGACTTTCTCAAGCCGCTCCTGGCACCTACAACCACAGCATGGCCGTTGCCGACCTTTCCGCCATTGGAGCCAAGGCAATAAATGCCAACCCACTTTTGGCCCGCGTTGGTGCCATGTACCACGACATTGGTAAAATAGAACATCCCGAGTACTTTGTTGAAAACCAATCCACAGGCGTTAACAAGCACGACGATATCAGTCCTAGCCTTTCAGTAGCCGTTATTAAAAGCCACGTCAAAGTCGGGGCCGAAAAGGGTAGGGAAGCTGGCCTTCCTATCGAAATTATCAAAATCATTGCCAGCCATCATGGCAACGATGTTATCTCTTACTTCTACAACGAGGCCCTAAAATTCCAAGCCGCCTCTCCTGATGACAAGGGCGAAACTGTCAAGGCTTCCGACTACTCTTACAATGCCGAAATTCCAGACTTCAAAGAATGCGGTATTGTTATGCTAGCCGACAGCATAGAGGCAGCCAGCAGGACCGTTGCAAACCCCAGCGTTACCAAATACGCCAAACTCATTGACTCTATCTTCATGGGCAAAATCGAGCGCGGCCAGTTAGACAACAGTGGCCTAACCATGAACGACATCCGAACCCTAGCCGACACCTTTGTTAAAGCTTTGGTCGCTCGCAACCACTCACGCATCGAATACCCCGAAGAGGACTAATGCCTTATGTCAGCCACATCCACCAACAGTATCACAATTTCCTATGAAGACCCCTCATTTAAATCCTTGGCTCCCAAAAAAATAATTCTTTCATACCTCTCTAAAATCACTGATGCCCTTTCCCTCTCAAACGTAGAATTCTCTGTTTCCTTCATCACTGAGTCCTCCATGCGCATTCTAAACCGCGACTACCGCGGCATAGATGACAGCACCGATATCCTTAGCTTCGCCGCAGAAGACCAAGACCCCTCTTGCAACTTCATCACTCCAAGCCGCCGCAAACGCCAACTTGGCGACATCCTCATCTGCCCCGCCGTTCTCTCTCGCAACGCCATCGCCTTCTCCGTCCCTCAAGCCGAGGAACTTGGCCGCCTTCTAATCCATGGCGTTCTCCATCTTTCTGGTTTAGACCATAAAACAAACGACCAGACAACTGAGCCCATGCTCATCAAACAAGAGCAGCTACTCTCTCAACTCTCTGCGCCTATCATCCCTCATTAGTAGCCATCATTTCTTATCAATTTTCTTCCCACCTCGATTTCTGCCCATTGTCCACCAACCAAATATAAATTACAAAAATTTAAATACCTTCATGGTCAAATTCATTTCACATCGTTCCAACAAGCTAGGTTAAATGAAAAAATGCAGTATTCTGGACCATGAATTTGCAAGTTGCAAACATGTATCCAAGAAAACAGTTAGGCGATTCTTAGATTTCAATGCAGAAGGAAAATCTCAGTTACTCGAAGTGTTTCCTTGGCTGGACTCTAAGGCAGGGCTACATTCGGCTATATATCCGATGGAAAGTTATTTAGTCCATTTTTTGAGTTCTTCGTCATCAGGATAATCTTTATTAAGTATTGCCTAAGTTCATGTCAAGGTTGACTGAGATAAAAATATCCTTGGGTTGGCTTGTCAATAAAAAATCCAATTATGACCTTTAGCACATGTACAACTAATCAAAGTTATCCTCTTTTGCTTTCTACAGAACAAAAGAGGACAACTTTTATCCTCTCCTGCCCTTTTACAGAACAAAAGAGGATAACGATTACTCCAAGACTACAGTTAGAAGTCCAAAAAGCAAATGAAAATGATGACGCTAGTAGCTATTTTCAACCTTTAACGCGGGTGCACCTAGTCAAAGTTATCCTCTCTTGCCTTCTACACGACAAAAGAGGACAACTTTTATCCTCTCTTGTCCCTCTACACGACAAAAGAGGATAACAATTACACCAGGACTCCAGTTGAAAGCCCCAAAAACAAATGAAAATGATGACGCTAGTAGCTATTTTCAACCTTTAACGCGGGTGCACCTAATCAAAGTTATCCTCTATTGCCTTCTACAGAACAAAAGAGGAGAACTTTTATCCTCTATTGCCATCTACAGAACAAAAGAGGATAACAACTACGCCAAGACTCTAGTAGGAAGCCCCAAAAGCAAATGAAAATGGTGACGCTAGTAGCTATTTTCAACCTTTAACGCGGGTGCACCTAGTCAAAGTTATCCTCTCTTGCCTTCTACACGACAAAAGAGGAGAACTTTTATCCTCTATTGCCCTCTACAGAACAAAAGAGGATAACAACTACGCCAAGACTCTAGTTGGAAGCCCCAAAAGCAAATGAAAATGGTAGCGCTAGTCAAAATTAAAAGTTCATACACATTGGAGTTAAAGTCAAAATGCGAAAGAAGGTGTCTAGGAAAGGCGGTTGCAGGTTAGAATGGGAGGAAAATGGTTGTGAACCGGGTGATGTTTCTGTGCATAGAAGCAAAATAAGCCGAAGGCTGGTTCATTTATTTAAGTCAATTGGCTTTCAATAGGCGTAGAAAAAGGATGTTGCTACGATGAAGTAGAGGGTGGGGTGAATCTACAGTTTGCCTTGGGAAGCTAGGCCTTGGCGGATGGAGTCAATGGCAAGGTCTAGTACATTGGAGTCTGTGTTTGCTGTGGGGTTGATTGAACCAATGAAAATAAGGTATTTGGCGCCGGTGTCTGGGATTAGCTTAACTTGTGAATTGATGCCATCGGGAAGGGTTACAAGGTCTCTGGTGAGTTCTAGGTCAGTGGTGTAGGGTTTGTCAAGTTTGTAGTCGGTCACAGGGTCTGTGGAGTTGTGCTTTGTGACTTTGCTAATTAACTGGAGGTTTTGGATTTGAAGGTCGGCTCGGCTGATGCTACTGACGTAGGTTTGGTTGATGCGCTGTTCTTCTGGTACATTTTTTGTGTTGTTGAGGTCATAGAAGGGGTAGGTGGTGCAAGCTAGAACTTGGCCGGTGGTTACATCGGCTATGAAGGCGAGGCTGTAGTCACTTTTTTGAATGTCGTAAACTTGTTGGACTGCAAGGTCCAAAAGGTACTGGATGTCAAGGTCGATAGAGAGGTAAACATCGGAGCCGTAGGTGGTTAGCTCGTCAAAGCCAGGGTAGGGGGAAAGAACATGGTCGAAAACTTGTTCGGTTTCATCGATTAACTGGGCGGCATGGAAGGCAGCAGGGTAGGTGCGCTCGTACTCTTTGGTAATGGTGATTACGTCACTTGGAATGTTTGCGTGGAGGAGGGCACTTTTTAGGGCATCGACTGTGGTGAGAGGGATGTCATGGGCAATTAGTTTTCGCTCGGTTTGGGTGTCTTGCAAGAGTTTGTACATCTCTGCGGGGGTTTTGTCAGTATAAATTGCTAAAACCTGAGAGGCGGTGTTGAGGTCAGCGGACTCGGCCTTGGTGGTAAAATCAGCGTAGACGTTGTAGCGTGGGACCTCGATGGCCAGAGCCCTGCCGTTGCGGTCAAATATTGTGCCGCGAACGACTTGCGTGGCGACGTTGGGGTTGACGTAATGGCCAGTGCGGGCGCCTTTGTAGACCATTAGTTGGCCCAAGGCAGCGATGGCGATTATCATGAAAATTATCATGAGAATGAGGAGGAATGTAGAAATGTTCCCTTTATTCGTTGAAGAACCCATGATTTGATATTATAATTACGACGAAACTTTCACAAGAGGAACTTTCATAGTCTTATCGAGAGGAACTAAAAAGGGGGAGCCGCAATTGCCTAGACCAAGAAATTATGACGACATGGGGGAGGGGAAATATTCCAGAAGAGGAAATTCCTCGTCCAAAATTATTTTTGTCGTCATTTTGATTTCAATTCTTATCTGCGTTACGGCTGTCTTGATTTGGGTCAAGATTCTTGAGGCTCAGGAGGTCGCATCCTCTGGAACCCCAGGTACAGTTGCCGCGACTACCAGTAATCTTCAGTTGCAGCAATCTCAGCAGCAACCTAGTAGTGGAACTGTCGCGGGCACTAATGCTGGCACTGGTCCTGAAGGCGGCTCTGAAAGTGTTCCAAATACTGATTATTCTTCAGTAGCAACCATCCCAACATCCAGTGCCATACCTACAGTCGGTGATAATAGTAGTGCTCAAAACGGAATTTCAGATGCGCAAGATACACAAGGTGCGCAGATTGCAGACACATCAGCTAGCGATAATATGGGAGCAAATATTATAACAACTGTGGGTTCAAATCAGTCTCAGGATTCAGAAATTCCAGCACAAACAAGGGCCCAGAGTCTAGACTCCCAGGGGCAATCAAATATTTCGACTTCAGATTCTCAAATATCAGAACCTCAAATAGATTTGTCCATCGACTCTGGTCTGCAAGCCCTTGGAGCAACAGGATATAGCTCTGATGACTCTGCCTCAGTAGTACCAGAGACTTCAGAATCGAATTCGACTTTAATAGAAGATTTACCTTCACAAGGCGTAGCAGATACATTATCTGAAGTAGATGCTTCTGCATCTCAAAATTCTGCAGAAGTTACTGAAGCTAATGAATCCATTGTATCCGGGACCATCAGCATCGATTCTCCCTCTCAAACTCCAACTTCCACTCAAACCCAAGCTTCCACTCAAGCCCAAGCTTCCACTCAAACCCAAGCTTCCACTCAAACCCAAGCTTCCACTCAAACCCAAGCTTCCACTCAATCTGCCGAGCAAGACCCTACCATCACAGAGCAGGGCGTTGAGATGAAAAAGCCACTAATTGCCCAAAACCTCTCAACTTCACAGGAAGAAAATTACTTTAGAGATGTTGTTAAGTACCAAGATTATACAATCGTAGAAGGCGACTCTCTTGCCTCAATAGCCCAAGCCTTCGGAATTAGTGCCCAAACAATCATCTCTGTCAACCAAATCCGTAGCACCTCCGACATCTGGATTGGTGGCACACTATCGATCCCTGACCGTGATGGCACACTCTACATCGTCAAAGATGGCGACACGCTTCAGTCCATCACCCAACAATACGCCCTAGACATCAGCCCCAAATCCCTCGGCGACGTCAATGGCTTGACTCAAGACACCCTCACTGTAGGCCAAAAAATCTTTATCCCAGATATGCCACAGCTAGATTTCACCACCACCGACACCGACGGCCCAATTTTCATTCGCCCCGTCGACGGTACCACAATCGGCATGTACAACCGCAAAGTCGCCAACCCCCTCAATAACGACTCCCTCCAACTCGACGGCATCCTAATTCAGGCTGCATCCGGCACACCCGTCCTCGCCGCCGAATCTGGAACAGTCGTCGACAAAGGCTTCAACGAAAACGGCTCTGGCTTCATAAAACTCATGCACGCCAACGGTTACACCACATTCTACAACTACCTAGGCCCCATTCAGGTCGAGCCCTCTGACACCGTCACCCGCGGACAGGTTATTGCCATAACCGCAGATTCAACCTCCAACTATAGCCCACCCGTTGTCTTTTTCCGCATCGAGCAGGGCGGCGTCGCCTTTGACCCAGAAAGCTTCTTCTAATCGCTAGCCACACTCCCATCTTTTCTTCCTCAAACCTAATTGTGCCTGCATTTTTACTGACCTCGCATTATTTATTCCCACATTCCAACGCAAATGCATCCTCATTTCAGTTACTAGAAATGTGCAAAGCAAAAACTCTGCATCTTTTTAGTTAAGGCAATTCATGCGGAATCAATTGCACAAAAAACAAGTTGACTTTATTGCAAAGATAGGAGCAACAAAGTGCTTTACTAATTTTCCTTGGTGTACAATGATTTGAAATGAAATGACCCCTTAGAAAAGGGGCCATTGATTAATAACTGAATTGGGACTGAAACAGTAGAATTTATTTTGTAATGTTGCCGTTTATCAGTTCATTCTTATTATCACTTACACTAATTTTGTAGAGCAATCCATTTGTGGTTCCAGCGATATAACCATCATCTTGCTTGATGATGTTTGTAATCTTTGCATTAGAAATGTCTTGTGCATAACCATCCGTTTTCGTTTGTTCCTTTTTTATAGTAGATTCTATACTAATTTCTATAAAAATATTCGCACACTTAATTATGGCTTTTTTAGAACTTTCATCATAGAATGAAGCATTATTCGTAAAGTTTGGTAGATTGGTACCTAATGAAATAGAAGCCACTTTTGTATCATTATCGCCGTCGTTTGTAATCAGGTCTGTATCACCATTTTGAGAGAAGAGAAGAAATCTTTCCTTGCCAGATTCTTGGCCGATGTATTGAAAACCGCAATAAGTTGATTCTTTTGTTTCAACATCAATAACTTTTGTTGGTTTGCCTTCTGTTCCGGCCTTATAGACATATATTTTGCAGTTACCCGTGTATTTGTCACCATCTTTTTCTTTTGCAAGGAAATAGGCATACTGGTCTGAAGTGCTTTCTGAACCTAAAGCTTCGCTAATTTTATACTTTTCTTGTATGCTTTCTGCTTCACCTAATTGTTCAGAGAGTCTATAGATCTTATTGGAAGTCCAACAGAAGCCATTTGAGAGAAGTCCTTTGATGGGATCATTTATTTTATCAAATTTTTTAAAACCTTCTTGTTCCATACCTAAATCACAATATTGAATCTCTGTTTCCGCTGATCCTTTGGCTGATCCTTTGAGAGAAAGAAAAACGTAAAGTTTCTTACCATTCGCGTCTAGGTAGGCACCGCGGACAGACTTTTCGCTATTAGAAGTTTTGATTGCTTTAGTAACTCCATTAGAGTAGGAATAGACGCCATCGTCGGCTAGATAATAGTATGTGTCGGACCCTGATGTGTGGCCAAGGTAACTCATCATGGTGACGTCAGTATTGGGTTGCGATTCTGCAATGTCTCTGTAAATGCCATTGATGGCGTCGCTGTTACAGGAGATGAATGTTATAAGGCAAAGGGTTGCAATAAGTGAAATTAGTATGATTTTCTTCATATTTGGCTCCTTAGTGTCTGTAGGAAAGGACCAATGAAATTGGCATCATGGCGGCTATGCAAGTGTCTTTGTTTTTATTGCTGTTTGGCAAATATACCTCAAAAGTTGTCAACAGTCCGGTCTCGAGCCCAAGTCCCCAGCTTTCGTTGAAGTAGAAGCTTGGTGTGATAGTGGCGGAGGCGAATGGGGCTAGGTATTTGCCATCGTTGTAGCGGATGAAGGCGGCGCCGAGGTTTAGAGAGAAGGCTAGGTCGAATTTGCCGGTTTGGACTGGGATGTAGGAGAGTTTGCCGCTGAGTGGGATAGTGGTGAGTAAGTTATTGCTGTTAGAGTAGTTGAAGCCATACTCGATTTGGCCGCCAAGAGCCAAACTTGGGGTGACGAAGACTTGGTAGGCTAAAGATGCTAGGCCGCCTGGGTGCATGTGGGTGTTTTCGAATGGAACCAGCGCTTTGTCGGGGTTGGCGGGAAAGGCGAAGAAGGCGGGGAGTGTGACACCAGCGCGGATTGAGAAGACGCTATCGCCGGTGAAGTAGTAATTTGATTTTGCAAAGATTGGAAGTGTAGTGAGTATTATCACAATAAGGATTGCCAAGATAAACTTTTTCATTTAAACCTCTTTCGTGGTAATATTTTACCGAGTCACGGGTAAAATTTAAATAGTTCATTTGATTAAACATATATCTATGGTAACATGTTACTACTACGTGCATAATTGTTGCAAGTAGTGCAGAAGGAGGGAAAATGGTTGTCCTTTCAGGAAAAAATCTTAGTGAAAAAATAAATTCCCAAACTGCCTCTAAATGTGCAGAATTTGAGAAAAAGTTCGGTAGAATGCCATCTTTGGTTGTTATTTTGGTTGGTGATGACCCTGCAAGTCAGACTTATGTACGAAATAAGAGGAAAACTTGTGAGAAATTGGGAATCAAGCACTTTGATATCACTCTTCCATCTTCCACTTCACAAGAAGAACTTATTGATTGCATTAGTAGCTTAAACTTAGATGATAGGGTCGATGGGATTCTTGTCCAAATGCCACTACCGAAGCATATTGACGAGAATGCTGTTACTCAGGCCATTTTGCCAGAAAAAGATGTTGATGGATTTCACCCTCAGAATATTGGAAAACTTCTTTTAGGTCAGACTGGTTTGATCGCCTGCACTCCAAAGGGTATTTTGAGAATTTTAGATGAGTACAATATAGAAACAAGTGGAAAAAATATCTGTGTTATTGGGCGCAGCAATATTGTTGGAAAACCTGTTGCAGCGCTTTTGATGCAAAAGGGTAGGGATGCTACTGTCACTGTTTGTCACTCTAGAACTCCTAACTTGTCAGAAATCTGCAAAATGGCGGATATTGTTATTGCTGCTGTGGGTCGGGTTGATACTGTAACTGCGGATATGGTTAAAGAGGGAGCGGTAGTAATTGATGTTGGTATTAACAGAATCCCAGATGATTCAAAGAAGTCGGGTTTCTCGCTTAAGGGTGATGTGGACTACGAAAATGTGCAGAAAAAGGTTAGTGCAATAACTCCTGTCCCTGGTGGGGTAGGGCCAATGACAATTGCAATGCTGATGGAAAACACCTTCTTGGCAGCGTGTCATAGGATGAAAGTTGATCCAAATACTTTGACTGAAGTTAGTTGATAGTTTTTATGTTCCTATGCCTAGATGCTAGCGCTTTAGCTTTCAAGATATTAGTACTTACCAAATTGACAAAAAACGTTTTGAACAAACTTTCATAGAAAATTTTTGCAAGCAAGGTCTGAGTTTGAGATAAGTTTGACCTAAGCAGTGATATACATAGTCAATTGCACAAAAACTAAATTGCCGCTAATACTGAAGTGAAAAACTTTGGAGCATAGCATCTCACAGTATAGCTAACAAGCGGTCTTGCCAAATCAAGCCCTATGGCAAAATAAAAAATTGGTTCTTTCCAAAACGATTTAAAAACGATAGATTGGATTGTCCTAAAGAATATGTTTTTGCCCTACAACACTGCAATTTGATTGTAATGCAATGCTTAAACCTAGAAAAAACATAAAACATGGGTCAAATTATTAAAAAAACAGTGGTAAAATGGTAGCATAGCTTATATGGCATGCACCAATAAGCCAATTACTTTTTAATGAAATTTCTACTATCTGACTTTATGAATTACATGTAAAGCATGTATAAATTAGGAGCATAAATGAACCATTTTTTCATAGAAACATATGGCTGCCAAATGAATGTTGCAGAATCAAATGCAATAGAGGCACTTCTACTATCCTGTGGCTGGGCCATAGCCGAAAGACCAGAGGATGCTGATTTAGCTATAATAAATACTTGCTCCGTAAGAAAAAGTGCAGAAAATCGCATATGGGGCCGCCTTGGAGCTTATAAACGAATGAAGGCCGATAAGGCAAAAACTGGCTCAAAAATGGTCTTAGTCCTAACGGGTTGCATGGCAGACCGCATTGCAAATGAACTCAAAAAAACTGCACCACACATTGACTACATAATTGGAAATAATGACAAACTTAAAATTTTGGAGATTGCCACTACTGAAACTAACGCAGGTACCTTGAACTCCAGTCCGTCCTCCCAGCAAACATCTGCTGAAAATCCCAAATACACGTTTACAAAGGCATACTACAAGGCCGGCGACTTTGCCTCGTATGTGCCAATAATGAATGGGTGCAACAATTTTTGCAGCTATTGTATCGTCCCCTATGTCCGTGGCCGCGAAATCTCCCGCAGTCCCCAGCAAATCTTGGACGAAGTTGCCTTTCTAGACAGTCAGGGCGTCAAAGAAATTACACTACTTGGTCAAAATGTTAACTCCTATTCCTACAACGATTTAGACTTCCCAGATTTGTTAAAAATGGTCGCCCAAAAATGCCACAACATCCAATGGATTCGCTTCGAAAGCCCCCACCCAAAAGATTTTTCGCAAAAACTTATCGATGTCATCGCCACAGAAGACCGCGTCGCAAAACACCTCCACATCCCAATGCAAAGCGGCAATACACGAATTCTAGGACTAATGAATCGACGCTACACTCGCGAACAATATCTGGACTTGGTGCATCAAATCTCGTCCCGAATTCCCGAAATGACCTACGCAGTCGACGTAATGGTCGGCTTCCCTGGCGAATCAGAGGCCGAGTTCCTTGACACCATTTCCGCCATGGCGGAAGTCGGTTATATCGAGGCATACATGTACTATTGGAATGCCCGAGAGGGAACACGTGCGTGCTCAATGGAAGGACAGATTCCAGAGCCAGAGCGCCAACAGCGCCTTCAGCGCCTTATTGACTGGCAACTTCAGAATGCTGCGCGCATCAAATCTCAGCGCGCGTACGGCATTCAACAAGTGCTGGTAACCCAAATCTCGCGCGACAATCCTGGCCAACTGCTCGGCCGCAACCAGCACTGCGAAATGGTAGCTTTTGACCTTGCCCCTGGGGCCAATGTCAACATTGGAGACATGGTCAATGTCGAGTTTTTATTTTTGAAAGGCAATACCTACCAAGGCCGCCAAGTGCTCTAACCACCACCTGCCAGGTGTTGCCCCGCCAGCGCCTAACATAGCACTTAATATCTTACACCCCAATCACTTGGGGAAAGAACAAAAGGAGTTTTTATATGCCAAAATTTAACGACAGTTATGCAGAAGATGCCGCCATCTTTCAGCCCAAATTCGAAACCCTAGTGCGCCTAATCGAAAACAGCAACCGCATGACAGTCTTCACTGGTGCCGGTGTCTCAACCCTTAGCGGCATTCCCGATTTTCGTGGCAAGCACGGCGTCTACAACGACCCCTGGCAAGGCATGGACGTCGAGGACATCATCTCCTTGACTTTCTTCCGCCGCCAACCTGACATCTTCTACAAATGGGCCAAAGACGTCTGGTACCGCCTAGAAGACTACGAACCCAACATCGTACACACCACCCTAGCAGCCATGCAACGCCGCGGACTTCTCAACTCAATCTATACACAAAACATCGACATGCTTCACCAACGCGCCGGCTCGACCAACGTCTTCGAGGTCCACGGCAGCCCCGAACACCACCACTGTACCCGTTGCGGCGCCCACTATTCCTACTCCCAAATTGCACCTCTAGTCCTCAAGGACGAGCTCCCTGTCTGCACTCGCTGTGGCGGCATCATCAAACCTGACATCATCTTTTACGAGGAAAGCCTACGCGAAGACATACTGTCTCGCGCCTTTACTGATTTTTCAAACACAGACCTGTGCCTAGTTCTAGGCTCTTCACTCACTGTTCAGCCTGCCGCCTCGCTCCCAATGCTCGCTCGACGAAATGGTGCCGACATAGTAATTGTCAACGCCCAACCCACACCTCAAGACCATAGTGCCACCCTCATCTTCCGTGACCTCCTTCAAACCTTCACAGCCCTCTCCACCCGCCTCTCTCTCCAGTGAGTGGAGAGAGGTACCTCTAAGCCCCAAATTACCCCATAGCATCCATATCTCAAAAATTCATATAACAAAACAAAGCTAAGCCATTAATTTTCACATCAAGAAAATGGTCCAGAAATAGCTGCTGATAGCAACAAGCAAACAATAGGCTAATATGCGGAAACAAAAAGAAGAAAAGGAAAAAATGCAAGCCTAAAGGTGAGATAAAAGTATTGAACAAAGACATAATTATCGAGTATTTTCTTTTTGGTATTTTGACTTGAATACTGTGGATTTGGATCTAATTGAAATTTGAGAGAGATAGATAAAATAGAGCAGCAAAATGATTCAGCACAACGAGAAAATTAGAAATATTGCGATAATTGCACACGTTGACCATGGAAAAACTACGCTGGTAGATGCACTGTTTAGACAGAGCGGGGTTGAGTCAGAGGACTCGCAGGATAGAATAATGGACAGCGGGGCTATTGAAAGAGAAAGAGGCATCACAATAAACGCTAAGAACTGCGCCATAAAGTGGAAGGGGGTGAAGATTAATATTATTGATACTCCGGGACATGCAGATTTTGGCGGAGAAGTGGAGCGCGGACTTTCAATGGTGGATGGTGTAATACTTCTGGTGGACGCAGCCGAGGGGCCGCTACCACAAACAAGATTTGTGCTGGAAAAAGCTTTGGAGCGGAATCTGCCAGTAATAGTGGTCATCAATAAAATTGACCGTCAGGACGCAAGGCCAGAAGAAGTACTAAACGATGTTTACGACCTGCTACTGGAACTATCTAATGATGAGGACATGTTGGACGTCCCAGTTTTCTATGCAAACGGTAGGGAAGGGGTTTGCTCTCCCATTTTGAATGACCCAAATGCAAAGAATATATTCCCCCTTCTAGATGCAGTTATAGATTACATGCCATCTCCCTCTTATGATGACCAAGAGCCATTTCAGATGTTGGTTTCTGACTTATCATACAGCGATTACTTGGGGCGTCTTGCCGTTGGCAAGATTATTAACGGAAGAGCATCTGTAAATGATAGCCTAGTTTGCATCAATAAGGATGGTCAGCATGTTCCACTCAGGGTCACTAGACTGCAGGTGTATGACGGACCTACATTTACGCCTGCTAATAGTGTAGAGCCAGGCGATATTGTCGTCCTGTCTGGTATTGAAAATGTCTCAATCGGTGACACTATATGCACAAAAGATTTGGCGAAGGCTTTACCTCGTATTCATGTAGACGAGCCTACTGTCTCTATGTTATTTAGCAAAAACATCTCCCCGCTTGCCGGACGCGAAGGAACTCAGCTTACGTCCGCTAAAATTTGGGATAGACTCTGCAAAGAGGCATTAAGAAATGTCTCGATTCAGGTGGAGAAGAACCAGGATGACTCATTCACCGTCAAGGGCCGTGGGGAATTCCAGATTGCAATTATTGTAGAGCAGATGCGTCGCGAGGGCTTTGAGCTCTGCGTTGGGCGGCCGAAGATTATCTTCAAAACAGACGCGCAGGGACGCAAGACAGAACCGATGGAGTTCCTTCTGATTGACTGCCCCGAGGAGTTTTCAGGCACGGTCATGCAGGCCTTGTCCCAACGCAAGGCCATGATGGACAACATCCAATATGGCGAAAACGGCCGAGTGAAAATGGAATTTCACATCCCATCCCGAGGCCTTATCGGTTACCGCGACGAATTTCTAACGGATACTCGCGGCTATGGCATCATGAACAGTTCCCTCCAAGGCTATGAACCCTACAAAGGCGACTTTCCAGACCGCTCATCTGGCTCGCTCATCTGCGACCGACAAGGCCAAGCCGTCGCCTATGGCATCTGGGAACTCGAAGACCGCGGCCGCTTTTTCATCACCCCAGGCGACCCTGTCTACGAAGGCCAAGTAGTCGGAGAACGCAACCGCGAAGGCGACCTTCTCATCAACCCCACACGCACCAAAAAACTCACCAACCTCCGAGCCGCCGGCAAGGACGAGGCCGTTGCCCTCACCCCTGTTGCCAAGCCCTCTCTAGAACAGGCTATCCGTTTCATCAAAGATGACGAGCTAGTTGAAGTAACCCCAACCTGCGTCCGCATGTGCAAAAAAATCCTAGACAGCCAAAAGCGCCGAATCATGGAAAACCGCGGTTACATCCCTGAGTACCTGTCCTAAAGGCTCCTGCCTTTCGCATATCTGATCTGGTGCAAGTTTTGGTAACACTTTTTCTCCACTGGTTTCAGGTAGGTAA
>X301_European_Hare__coassemble_899_pt1 | contig 42444 bp, 33 predicted proteins | sample X301_European_Hare__metabat2_high_PE_015 | metagenome-assembled genome bin X301_European_Hare
GGTAGAGGTTTAACGTGGATTAATAAACATACACAAAAGTGAATTAATCCTTATAGAAACAAGAATTATTTGCAAAAAACAAGCAAATGGGTGTCAAACTTGGGAATATGAACATGTCAACATACCATGGAGAAAATTAAAGCCAGTGGTGCACTGCTACACACCGATTCTCTTGTTTGTCTTATTGACTTGTATTGCTAAAACGGCAGTAAAATTAAAATACTGCCAAAAAACCATTGCACTTTACCTTTGAAGATTATATGCTTTAAATAGTCAATATAAAAATATCGAAAAGAGGTACACCATGGCAGACACATCATTAATTAGAGACAAGATGGCGGGCTATAGGTCATTTTCACGGTCTGATCTTCGGTCAACAATGCAGAAGTGCTGCTATGGCGCCTCAGAAAGTGCAACTGGCAACACTATTGCTAAAATGCTTTTGGCCGGTGATATTGTCAGAATTGGGCGCAACAAGTACCGCGTATCGGGTCCTCTGAAGCCATACAGCTTTCCACATTCGCATACTGCAATATCGGTGGCAGAGGAAATCATAGCAGCACATCCACATTTGGACTTCAGGATTTTTGAACTAATACAACTCAATGAGTTTGTCAACCACCAGATAGCCACGAACATCCTGTTTGTATCAGTAGAAAGGGGGCTAGAGGAGGATGTTTTTAATACCCTATGGAGCAGGCATAAAGGCTCAGTTCTACTGAAGCCTAGCGCAAATGAACTGTTCCGTTACATGAATGAGGATATGATTGTAATCTTGAAACTTCCCACAGAAAGCCCGAAGGGCATTTCGGTTTTTTGGGACACCAGAATTGAAAAAATGCTTGTGGATATAGCTGTTGATAAACTACTTACAAAAGTTGTCTATGCAGGAGAGTACCCAACAATCTATCGAGATGCGTTCAGAAAGTATGCCATTGATGTAAATGCCATGTTCAGATATGCAAGGCGGCGCGGCGTGTTTGAAAAGTACAGGTACTTCCTTGTGCATGAGGTTGGCTTGGAGCCAGAGGAATTCTGGATATGATAATCAGGGAAAACTATGAAGGGGAGCATATAAAGCAGTTGCAGAATCAAATCCATAAAGACCCGCAACTTATAGAGCGTGCCTTATATGCGATGGGATTGCTGGAGGCTCTTGCAAGTACTGGCCTAGATTTCATTTTTAAAGGCGGAAGCTGCCTAATGCTTCTGCTACCGCGCATAACTAGGCTATCCACTGATATTGATATTATTGTTGCTCCAGGTACGAATGTGAAGAGTTATATTGAGAAAGCATCAAAGATCTTTCCCTTCATTTCTTGCGAAGAGCAGATTCGCGTTGGCAAGAATAATATTGAGAAAAGACACTTTAAATTTACATATTTTTCACCAGTCAGGCGGGAGTATTTTTATATACTGCTAGATATCCTATATGAGGAAAACCATTATGCTGCGCTGGACAAGAAGGAGATAAAGAATGAACTGCTTCTGACGGAGGGAAGTAACCTGACTGTCCAAGTGCCCACCATAGACAGCCTTCTTGGCGATAAGTTTACAGCGTTTGCCCCGCATACTACAGGGGTGCCTCTTAGAGAGAAAAAGGACATGGAGGTAATGAAACAATTTTATGACATCTGGACGCTGATAAATGAGCATAAGAACTTTGTGCATGTCATGGCAACGTATAAAGATGTTGTTGCTTCGGAAATCGGTTATCGTGGAATAAACATCACTGCGAGGGACGTGCTTGAGGACACGATAGCCTCCGCCATAGTTATTGGGTCACGTGGGAAATCCGGCAAAGATGACTATCCTGCATATGTTGAGGGTATACGCGGTCTAAGCACACATATATTCACTGACCGATTTTCTGGAGAAACGGCTTCATATTGGGCGGCTAGTCTAATCTACATGGCGGCATGCCTAATGACAGGAACACCATATCAACATACAAAGTGTTATGATGAGTATATAGACGAAACATTAACACAAACAGACCTGAGGATACTATCAAAAATGCGCAAGGCACAGCCATTGCAATATTCCTATCTTGTGAAGGCAGATCGACTACTCAAGGAATACAGATCGAGACTTACATGACGATGCAAATCATCTTACTACGCAATTTACAATAGTAACACGTCATAATAGCAAAAAGGGAGCACTACAGTGTGTGTAGCACTCCCTTCAAATTTACTAGCGAATATCGTTTTATGACATGGGTGCATATGGTTCAAAAAGTCACCATCTTAAATTTTAGCCGAGAGGTTAGAATGACATTGAACTGGCATATAAGAAAAACTGCGTTATTTTCAACAAAACTAAGGTAGCATCATGCTTTATATATGCAATGACATCTAGTACTTAATCACAACCACTTCCATCGTTATGCAACTTACTAAGTTATCTTTGAGATTTTCTATAATTCGCCAGTGTCAAGCTTGTTATTTGGTTTTACATCGCTATTATTTATGCCCAGTTTTTTATATGTCTCGTCAATTTCGTTATAATTTCCTTGCACTTGCGTGTTGTTCCACCCAACGTTTTTATTAGGGCGAGTTATCACAGCCTTATCATTTTGGCTTTCGATAATTTTTACAATGTCGGAAGTGGAAAACGTAAGCATGTATGCATGATGAACACTTAATACAGCATCTTGTAAAATGGGATCCTTTTCCAATGCTTCAATTTTCAATCCAATACTTTTACAAAAATCTATATTAAAATGTCGGCCGTGAACCTTTGAATCATCATGTTCATTTAGTTTTGCAACTATTTCATTTATAACATCAGATTCAGACTCACAATCAAACATACAAGTACCAAGCCAATCCCTAAGCAGGATATCAGATAACTCAATTGCATCAATAGCAGTTTTCAAAAAAGCAGCAGGATATTTATGCAACTTTATTATCCAATACATTTGATTTTGTGGATTTTTTGCTAAATCACTTTTTGCTTCCTCAAACTCCATTTTTATATTGTATGCAGGAATTCCATTAAATTGTGGATCCACAGGACCAAGGCTCGAATGTTTTCCCATTATTATCACATTTGCAGCGCATGCCATCATGGTTCCCACTGAAAGCGCAAGTTGAGGCACAATAACACGAATATCTTTTTTGAACTTAGCTCTCAAATAATAAATAATAGCTTCTGCCGCTGTAGGAGAACCCCCAGGCGTATGTAATATTAAATCCAAACCTTTTCTACAGTCCATACCATGCAAAGCATTCATAAACCCCGTCATATCCGAGTCATTTATTTCTACATTAGGAGCATATGGTTTATCAAAAAATCCAGAATAATACGCGATAACGTTCCTTCCTGTATATTCACTCAGTTTTTTAAGATATTGCCTCCTCACTTCCCCAGAATTAACTTTTTCCTTAAATTCCTTTAATATTTCATCCCACCCGGCCATGATTTTCTCCTTTTTACTGCAACCCTTTCTTCAGAGTATTTTTAAATCAAAAATGGTTTTTCCATTAACCCTTTTTAAGTGTTACTATCATTTAACTTAATTCTCAAAACCCTTTTTAACCTTAAGAAGAATTTGTTCTGGAAGCAGACCATTTTTCTCCATCATTTCTTCTATTGTAAACTGAGTTGGAACTTCAGTATGAAAACCAAAATTTAGAACTTTCATTGAATCAGAACTATAAAACTGAGCAATCCTTGAGCCAAAGCCACCAGAAATAATACCATCCTCTAGCGTGATTATAAGTTTATGATTAAGCTTTAATTCATCCAGCAAGCTTTCATCAACACCTGTAATAAACATTGGATCAATAAGCGTTGCATCAATTTGCATTTCCTTTTTTATCAGTTCTACAACTTGCTCTGCCAACTGATAAAAGCTTCCTAATCCAAGAATTGCAATCTTTGAACCACTTTTTCTAACTAGGTACTTTGTTTCGGAAAAATCCTGAGGGACAAAGTCTTTTGTATAGTGAACACCATTCCATGGGATTCTAATTGCAACGGGGCATTCATTTTGTTCAATACTCCATTCCAACATTGCTAAATATTCTTGTTTATTGGATGGAGCTAAATAAGTTAAACCAGGAATATTTCCTAGCAAAGACATATCATACAACCCAGCATGTGCATTATCATCATGCCCATATATTCCTGCAAATGCGACCAATAAAGTTGCAGGACATTTATTTAGGCACATTTCTTGTTCAACTTGGTCATAAGCACGCTGATAGAAGGAACTTCCTGTTACAAAAACTGGCTTTCCGCCGCTCTTAGCAATTGCTGCAGCCATTGTAACGCCATTAGCCTCTGCTATCCCCACATCTACATATTGGCTCTCCGCTTCATTTCTTCTTTGCAAATTAAATCCAATGTAAGCTGGAACAGAAGCTGTCATAGCAACAACTTTAGGGTCATTCTTAATCTTTTCTATCAAGTATTGACCAACAATAGAACCATAGTTTTCTTTGGGAACTGCTGTACTTTTGTTAAATTCCCCCGTTTCGATATTAAAAGGATGGGACCAATGCCATTTTTCTGGGTTCTGTTCAGCGTATACATAACCCTTTCCTTTTTTGGTTACACAATGAACAACAACAGGACGTTCCGTATCTTTAACATTTGAAAAAACATCAACAAGATTTGAAATATCGTGCCCATCTTTTACAAAATGGTAGTCAAATCCTAATGATCTAAAAAAATTATCATCACATTTACCATCAGTTGCTCTAAGTTTAGTAAGGTGTGTACAGAGCGCACCGTGATTTTCAGGTATGGACATATTGTTATCGTTTATCACAACAATAATACCACCACCTACTTCGGTTGCAGAATTCAGTGCCTCAAAAGCCTCGCCACCATCAAGTGCTGCATCGCCGATGACAGCAATGATATTTTCTTTTCGTTTGCAGAGATTTCGTCCTTTTGCAAGTCCGCAGGCCAAACTTATTGAAGTTGATGTATGCCCCACATTGAACATATCATGTTCACTTTCATTAGGATTGGTATAACCAGATACGTTCCGATAAAGAGTTTCGTCCAAAAATGCAGCCTTTCTACCTGTTAGAATTTTATGAACATAACACTGATGAGAAACATCAAATATTATTTTATCCCTTGGAGAGTCAAACACATAATGAAGTGCTATAGTCAATTCCACAACTCCAAGATTAGACCCCAAATGCCCACCATAATTACTAGCTTTATTTATAAGAACAGTTCTAATTTCCTGGGCCAAGGTTTGTAGATTTTCAATTGGAAGTATCTTTAAATCCGATGGAGAATTGACACTATCTAATATCATCTTTTATTGCTCCAAATCTTATCAAATCTGTTTTATAAATATGCTCAATATCGGCAATCGGCTTCCATCCAAGTTTTTCAATCTTTGTAATATCTTGAGTAAATGAAAGATGTGGCAAATACCCAGTTTTAGATGTATCTTCTATATCATAAACAACATGTAAACTTGGATTAAACTTATCGAAAACGAATGATGCCAAATTACGCATTGTCATATATGTAGCAGGATTTGTAATATTATAGGCCTCACCAGCATTACCTCTAAACAAAGCAATAAGAAGTCCACTTACGGCATCTAGCGAATAGACAATAGATTTCTTGCTCAGGCCATCAGATTTCATCACAAGATTTTTACCCTCTAACACACAACGAAGAATTTCATTAAATATTCTCTGCTCATCATACGATTGAAATAAACCTTGCACAGTAGAAAGTCTAACAATGCAAACATCTACGCCATATTCCTTACTCATTGCAAAACACAAAAATTCGGCAGCCTTTTTTCCCATCGGATACCCATTTCTAATATCCAAACTATCCACCGCACCAACATAATCTTCTTTGATTGGTATTTCTGTGTTAGGCAATCCATATGCTTCTACAGATGACAAATAAACCATTTTGGCATTTTTCTCTTTTGCAAAATCCAACATCTTCTCAGTTTCATCTACAATTACGCGCAAAGTTTCAACTGGTTTCGTTATAAAATATTTTCTTTCGGTTGGAGCAGCAGAATGGACAATATAATCAATCTTTTCCGAACCTATTGTTTGGTATTCCGTTCCAAATTGACACATAATTACATTATCATCTGATTGCAGATAACTTGGTTTTATCTGGGGATTTCGTGTTGATGCATAGATTCGGCAATTTGCATTATGTGTTGCATTTTCAAAAAGTAGCCACTTGATTAATGCAGAGCCAATAAGGCCATTACACCCAGTAATAAGGAATGTCTTATTCTGAATATTAGATAAAAACGAATACCAGTTTGTATACTTTTCTAATTCATCAATTTCAATTTGCAAAAGATTCATTTACTACGTTCCTCCTCGCTAAATTGTTTCATTGTCTTATAATATGCAAGATCTTCTTTTGTCGTAAGCTTTATATTGCAATCAGAACCAATTGAAAAATAAATCCTTGTTCCATATTCAATAGCCATAGTATTAGCATAGATAAAATCATGCTTATTTTCTTTTTCAGCTCGTTCATAGAGTCCTTTTATTAAGCCGTATTTGTACGCTTGCGGTGTTTGAACTCTCATGATTTGACTTCGCTCTATTTGTGAATTTCCTGACTTCTGATCATTTGTAACAATAATAGTGTCATGCATTGGTAACGAAGAACAGGCATTTCCAAACTCTATTGCGGTATCCAACATGTCATTGATAATTATTTGCGAAACAAGAGGGCGTGCTGCATCATGAATCACAACAATATCGTCATCATCCATAATTTCAGATAAAGAAAAAACTCCATTTCTTGCTGAATCGTGTCCGGTAACTCCACCTTGGACAATATTCCTAACCTTAAATAAGTTATACTGGTCAACAAGATTCTCTAAATAATCTATCCACTCCTTTAAACAGACAACAGTGATAAAATCAATGTGATTGTTTTTTTGAAAATTATTTATTGTGTTCACTATCACTGGAAGTCCATCAACCTTGATAAATTGCTTAGGCAAATCTGTTTTCATCCTGCTACCAGTTCCACCAGCAAGTATTATCACTCCGATTTTCACTGCCATTTACCTCTCTGCTTGTTCTCTATTTTTGAGATAAGTTCAATTCTTTCTTGATGGTAGCCACCCAAATAATCAGTATTCAGAAACAGATTTAATCTTCTTTCTACAGATTCTAAAGACATAAACTTTTGACCAAAGGCAATCATATTAGCATCATTATGTTGCCTCATAAGTATTGTTACTTCATCGTTATATGCTATACCGCAACGAATACCTGCAACTTTATTTGCAGCAATAGATACACCTATGCCGGTGGCACAAATGGCAATCCCTCGCTCACATATTCCATTTGCTACAAGGTTAGCTACTTTTTCTGCAAAAATGGGATAATCACAAGGGATATTTTCATTTGTTCCAATATCTGTGACTTCATGTCCATTCCCTCTTAACCAAACAAGTATTGCCTGTTTTAAGATTAACCCTTGTCTATCATTACCTATTGCTATTTTCATACAAAAATCTCCAACTAGTTTTTTTCATTGCATGTTAAAAATAGGGATTCCGATATCAACGGAATTTACAAAAAGAGATTGCAAAAGAGAAATACCAATACTTAAATCCGATTTTTTATATCCGAAGCAATTGCCCACATAAATTATCAAGAAGACAACAGAGTGAGCTAAGAGTTATAATAATACTAAATCGCAACTTTGCGATTACAACGAATTTTAAGTGATTTTAGACTAAAAAATGATGTGATTTACCTATTGCAATCTATGTTATATTCGAACAGAAATAAAATGCAAAAGTTTTATTTCTCATGTAATAAATGCCGTTCCAGTAATTTGAGAAAACTTACATACCTAATGTACATCTAATTTAATGCACATTATGTATTTACAAAGCCATTCTTCACTTACGCAATATCAATTTTGGATTAAGCAGCCTGTGGCCATAAGGCCCCGTTAAGGCCTTGGCAGACTACATCAAAGGAGGCAAGATGCTATTTCAAATGCGCATGACATTGTTTTCAATGCGAATTGCAATGGGCAGCGCGTTATAGCTGCGTCACGGACAGCGTCATGGCGCATGGATATGTGTCTTAGTTCTTGTCGCCTTGGGATGGGAAACGTCGGCTTTTGCATCTTGCGTCGCCTATCGGTCACTGGAGTTCGCATTTTGCGGGGTTTTCAAGTTTTTCGGATAAATAATCTCAATTGAACGGTCAGCAATATTGCTCGGCAACAATTATCGGGTAGGGCCATGCAACGCATCATGCACGGCTGTTCATTTGATACGCTTGTGATACGCTTGAAGTGTCCAAGCAAACTCATGGGCGACAAATGTTCACAGAAAATCTGAAAAACAGGCCACCATTTAGTATTTTACCTGATACCCCTCTACAATCTATCTCTTTGCCAAGAAAGCTGCACTGCCACACCATGGTACTGACCACATATCCCCAAACTGAGGTCTTTGGATTATCCTTTTGCGGCGATGGTAAGGGTTGTTTCCTAGCAAAGGGCAACTTAAAAAAGAAATAGCATATATTCAAATTAGCTATCTTGATAGAAGAATTAGCTTACAATTAGTCATATTAAACACATAGAATCACACCAAAAAGTGCATTAACCTCATTTTTTTTACAATATTATATTTCTCCCTCAGTTTTGCTTCAGCACATCTCATCTTTTTTTCACTTTTTTCCGATATTGTAAGGTCTTGTTTCCTAATTCTTCGATAAACACTTCTAGCACTTGGGTGAGGAACGCATTCAAAAGAATCATCCACATTATTACACTTAGAAACCCAATGCCTAACTCTATCTCCAAGACAAATAATAAAATCAGGCTTAAGACAATTAATGATTTTTTCAATCATCGGCTTTGAGTCTTCATAATTCTCCTTGCTATATTTATCAGAACCTTTTTTATTATAAGCAGTTTGCATAAAATTGCAAAATGAAATGCCTTTCCACAAATCAAGATGACTAGGCTTTGTATCTACAGCATCTACAAGTGGTCTTAAATAGTGTTCTCCAATAATATAGTAATCCCACCACCAATCTAAACGAGATTTTAATCCATGTTCCAATCCTGTATCTTTACCAAACATACTAGAAACCGAAGGAATATTTTCTGGGGAAAAAGCACTCAAATAACAGTCTCTAACAACATTTATTGTAAGATACTGCCCATTATTGCAGCATTTATCTCTAAACACATCCCTATTTTCGGACCATCCATCCTCGTAAATCCCACACTTACGACGTATTCCTTCGCCATCTATTTTACATTCATCGTTATCGCAGTAATGAGAATCTGCGATCACAAGTATTCGTTCCTTAAAAGGCCTTTTAGTCTCATCACAATAATTCTCCCCAATCCAAGGAAGAAAAACTACATCATTATGTAATGCGTTCCATTCTGTCGGATGCGCGCTCCGATATTCAGCCTCATAATCAGTTGCCTCAGACAATCCCTCAGATGCATTTTTCAGATCCTTCTGCAAGATAGCTTCAAAGTTTTTTGAAAGATATTCAACATAATTCTCAATTTCATTAACAGAAACCGGATTTCTAAAGCACCAACATACTTCGTTAGGCGAATCATCATCTATCGATTTCATTTCTAGAACAAACTTAAAATTCTCTGGATTATTATTTAACTCTTTTACCTTATTTGAAATATCAACAATAAGCCCATTTCGTTCGGACAGACGACCTGTTCCACGGCCCCAAATAACTTTCAACTCCACAACATATTTATCACCTCTCGCAAAGCCCAAAATAAAAAAATACGCATTACTCCCATGATATAACTTATATTCATTCTCCTCTATCTTATACTCATAAATTGAATATTTCTTACTGATTTTCTCAAAAACACTTCCAATCATCAAACCCTCCACTACTTTTCACTCAGTTTCTCCGCTTTCCAAATCCTGAGTTCCTTGTTCCCACTCTTTGCCTGATGTGAAAACTACAAATATGAAGAAACCCTTCGCTGCAAAAAACGCAAAGGGTATAACTATAGTATAAATATAAATTTACTTTTTAGTCAGCAAAACAAAATTCATATCAACCATACGACACTAATTTTAAATAGTTGTTCAGCGTTGTCCCGCTTATCTCATAAACTGCCTGCGCACCACTTGTCTTATCAAATACAAACTGCTGCGGAGCAGGATTACTGTATCCAGCAGCAACGAACACATGAAGGCGCACCTGAGAGCCATCAGGGATATTGGAATCCTTATCAAGATCAACAGACCTCTCACCGAATTGCAAAATATCCCTATAGCCGGGAGTGAACCAGCTTTTCCACTCAGCCGGAAAGCTCACATTTCCCTGTCCATCTGTGTGGCGCTCACGATATTCAATCACAATCTGTGCAACAAAGGCTCCATCGTTCTGAAGCTTCAAATAACGCAACGTGTTCATTCTCCCCTCCTCACATCAAACTCAGCACATACTGATAAAGATTATCAAACTCTTCATCAAACTTAGGCGAGCCCATATAGATTCCACCCTTTGCTGTGTTAACACCAAAAGAAGTTAGGCCAATAGCTGTTTGGTTATCCTCTAAAACCCACGCACCGCCAGATGCTCCCGGACCAAGCTTTCCATTGATTATTGTCCACTTGTCGGCTCTTTCAGTAATCGTGCCGTTTATGAACACCATCTGAGCACCTTCGAAAAAATCTAAAGGATACCCATATGCTGTCACAGTTCTTCCAAGAATGTTCTCTGTTGTGTATTTCAGTGGAGTTGGAATCGTTGAATCCTGATTAAGAATTGCTATGGCATAGTCCCACTTGTTATCTTTCTCAATGTACCAATTTTCCTTAAGTGCAACAGTCTTAAAAGCAAAATCTTCTGCAGATTCCTCACCAGTAAAGCCACGCTCAAAAAGAAAGTTCTCTGCAAGGTTGCCTGACACATCATCCTGAATACAGTGTGCTGCAGTCAGAAGAAGGTTATTCCTCATAAATATGTTACCTGTAGCAGTAAAATCTACCCCGTCCAAGGTAAAGAACAGCTTACCACCAGTAACAAACGGCATTATTCCAAGATCCGCTTGCTTGGGGTCTGTTGTAGGAATAGCATTTGCTGCATCAGGAAGTATTGCATCAAACGAATCAGGTATATTTGCACCAGAGCGAAATCTGTGAGCAGGAACCGCTGCGCGTTTTCGCTCTGGGGTCCAATATGCTCTGATGTCTTGTGGAGATTTGTTAAGATTATCTCTTTGAAAAGAAATGAAATCGCTATAACCTGTTGGTTGAAACATTGAGAGTCCTCCTTTACTTTTTTATATTTTTGGTCAAATATACAGTAGTGCCATAAGTAATGCTTATATAATAGTGCTGTGCTTATATAAAAAAATATTTCTCCAATAAATAAAAGGTGATTGTTACTTATTGACGTTGTGAATATTAAATAGTCGCCTCATCGGCGCTCTCAATAAATCCTTTTCTGATTCGTTCATAGCAAACAACCAAAATGAAAGTGCACCTATTACTGTATACACAATAGCCCACAGTAGGAAATCCCACAATGTAGTGATAATAACCCATTTACTAATCATAAATCCAACTATACAAGGGAAAATCAATGCGGGACAAATATGTAACAGATTTTTTGCCCAAAGTTTCATGTCCAAATGAATGACATGCTGTGAATACCAAATTTGGAGTGCGTTGTTTGCTATAAACATTCCGATACATGTGCCTGTGGCTGTACCAAATTCACCATACAGACGACATAGTGGAATGCTAATCAATGTGTTAATCAGAGCAACAATGGTGAATATAACCGTACTTGTTTTATGTAATGACTTTGCTCTAGCAATGTGATACCAAATATCCATAGAGTTAGGAAGAATGAGAGGAGCCATCAATAGTATCGCAACACCATATGATTTTTGAAATCCATCACCCGCATATATTCGAATGAACGGCCTACCCAAAAAAACAAAAGCAGTGAAAACAAATGTTACAATCATGAACTGAATACGACCAATACGAATCATTAATGCAGAGAGTTCATTATCGCCTCTTTTCTCTGCAACCAGTCTGTTTGCATAAGGAATATATAGTGCCGTGATTGCCGTCGCCAAAGATATAAAAACAGAACTAAAATTGGATCCAAGAGAATATATTCCAACCTCTTTTGTCCCCCAAAACCTAGCAAGCAAAAATTTATCAACTTGCCAATTGAACATATCCATAATGCTCTGAAGGAAAATAAAGAAAGAAAAAATAACCATTTCTCTAAGCAATGATGTATCAAAATTTGTAAATCTAAAACGAACCTTAAGTTTTCGAAAAACAAATACACCATTGCATAAAAAGGTTATGATGCTCAAACATGTGCCGACCGCAACAATTCCTATGGATCGAGCACCTAATTTTAAACAAATGATAAGTGCTAAGGTTCTCAAAACAATTTCGCATAATGCCAATGCCTTTTGAAATACAAATTTCTCATATGCATTCAATAGCGCTTGAAAAGGAACGCCAATCGTTGAAATAAAAACATTAAGAATTACTAGCATAAGTATAGGCTTCGCAATGGCATATTCAGATTGGGTTATTTTATTACCGAATACGCTCTGCACATTTACCACTAGTACTACACCCACGACTAACATAAGACACGAAATAACAAAAAAAATAATCAAGAACATCCCATTGAGTTCTTCCGATTTTTGCTTTTCACCCTCCGCGTTAAATTTGATAAAATAACGCAAGTATGTAGTGCTAAATCCAAATTGTAATAAGTTTAGATAGGAAGTAATACTGGTGCAAAGAGTATAGACCCCATATTCGCTTTGCCCCAATATGCGAATAATAAATGGAGTCATTCCTATATTATACAGAAGGTTAACTGCTACGGTCAGATAAGAAAGGACTGCGGCCTCTTTTTTCATAGATTTCATTATATTATTCTGAGTTAAGTTTATTTTTCAAACACCATCTTTTCAAAAAGCACTGATGTTTTGACTTAATTTTTCAACCATACAAATAACAAACACATTACATAAATAAGTTGACAATCTGTTCTTATAAATGCTTAGAAGTATTAATTAATTATACCTCTTATAGTTTGTAAATCGTACAATCAATTAAGCAAAATCATGCATGTTCAACTTGTAATTGTAAATCCTTAATTACTTGAGTGCTGAACAGTTTACGTCCTTTTAAATTTAAAAAAAATGAACCACTATAAAGAGTAGGATTATCAAATCTTAAATCAAACATATAATCCAAAAACAAAATACCATCAATTTTTAATTCACCAACAAAATCATTAATCATTTTCTTACGAAATTCGTCACTAAATTTTTTTGAAAGGTATTTTGACATAGGGATTGTAAGTAACACTGGTTTTATGTTTCTTTCTTTACAGTATTCAATGATTGATTGAAGGATGGCAACAGATTCCTCTCTATATGGTGCATATTTATCGCTTAGAAAGTCCTTTACATTTGTAGCATCAAATTCCTTCTTCCAGCCCTCAATCCATTTATCCGCGTCATGTTCAAGTTCAACAGCAGACATAGTTTGTTCTGATACTTCTAGACTATTATCCTTTGGTGTATCCACAAACAAATACCTTATCAATGTGGGATCAAAAATCAATGGATACCTAACTTTTTTCAAAATCTTGACTCCATTAGGAAGCTGTCTTGTTTGATATGGGTCAATTATTTTTGCAAATTTAATATAATAATTATCGTTCCAATACTCCTTTTTCGTTTTAATATATTGCGAAATAGCAGTAAAAGGCATTATTGGAATAAGGACTATTCCACCCTCTTTAAGATAACTGTGGAAATATTTAAGTATTTCAAAATCCATTTCAAGTCCTTGAGATCCTGTTGCCCAATTTTGCCCACGTATATTTTCATAAAACAAGCCATATTTTGCGGGGTTGCTTCCTAAATTAACTACTTCAAGGTTTCTGCTAAGATTATCTCTATAACCAAGATTAGAGATGAAATTCTTTTCAAATAAAAATTGATTTTTCCAGTGATTTGTTCTTTTATACAACGCATTAAGAAATAAAAGTGTTACACCCCCAAATCCTGCAAGAAGAATAAGAATAGTGGTAATAATAAACAATACTTTACTTATAGATAACAACACCAAATCCACGAGGATGCAGAGCGTACCATATATTTTCAGCTTTTTTTTCATAATAAACTTCCTCTCTTATCACTTTGTCTTGATATCTTTAAATTTAGTCATGGACTAAAGCATTTAAAATTCAATACCCAGGACAATTCAAAGACTCTGGATGAAATTTATAATCACAATTAAGTGCAAATAAAAGCTTCATATCGTCATCTTCAATAGTAAAATCAAATACATCTATATTTTCAAGAATATGTTTTTGATTTAGCGAACTGAATATAGGAATTGTTCCTTGCTGAATATGCCACCTCATCATTATTTGGGTAATCGTCTTGCTGTATTTGTCAGCCAATCTATTTAAAACATCGTTTTCTCTTACAAATGGCAACATAACACAATTTGCGGAATAAGCCTCTATTTGAATCTTCTTTTCATCACATATAGCACGCATCGCAGGTACTGTGCGAAAAGGATGATATTCAATTTGAACAACATGAGGTAACAAATCAGGTGTAATTTTTTCAATTTCTTTTATATGCCTTTCCCGAGTATTTGCTATCCCAATTGCACGTACCTTGCCAGATTTGTATACATCACAAACCTGTTTCCAGTTATCAATATAATAATCAGGCAATGGCCAATGAAGTAACCACAAATCAATATAATCAAGTTTTAGAGCTTTTAAAGAGATATCAATTTGCTGAAACATATTCTTTTCGCGCTGTTGGCCATTTCCAACTTTTGTGGTAATAAAAATATCTTCACGCTTTATGCTACCACTTCGAATCAACCCCCCAAATACTTTGCCAAGATTAGCCTCATTCGAGTAATCCCTAGATGTGTCAAAGCCAACAATACCATTTTGTACGGCGAAACTAACAACATCAGCCATTTTGTTAAGAAGTCTCTTTCTTGACCCTTTTCTATCACAAATAGACGTTCCCATTATAATAGCTGGCATTTCTACACCATTTCTTAAAACTATCTTTTTCATAAGTCTCCACCATTTTTACCTCAAAGGTCCGCCCAATGTGTTCCATCGGACAAGTCGGTCAAATAGATATACTCCGTCCCATGGCATTTCAAAATTTAACATTCTTCCGATTTGTGGAAGTCGAGCTACCCCTTTATTTATCGCCTCATCTGCAAATTTAATTGATTTTTCAAAAGGCGCAGCCAAACCGATCGTCTGAATGTCCTCTGTAACATTTTTAAGACTATCAAAAATTGAATTAACTTTATGAACAAACAAAACGCGTGAATAAATTGGAGGACAAAGATCAGTCGAATTATCGTCTATAAGAAGAGTCCAAGAAAGTGAATTACTTCCAATTACTCTGCCCTTAAAATCATATACACCTCTTATCGAATGTATCTTCGACATTTGTTCTATAGAAACTTCTGGTTTGGGGATTCTTAACTCAGCTTTTTCCATTTCCTCCGCTAAATATTCAACAAACTTATCTACTGAAATCAGACCGCCGTCTTCAATATAAAGATTATGAGGTGAGGCACAACCTGTTTGATCAAAAACAGAAATATCAACTGCTAGCTTTTTGGCTAAATTCCTTGCCTCTTTTTCAGAGTTCAAACTCTCTCTAGATATCGCAGCAAAGGATAATTTTGGACCAAATATTACTGTGTCAGAACTGATTTTAGACGGATAGTTTGATATCGATTTCACGGCCTCACGTCCTCCCCATGCAATCCGTACATCCGCCTGAGATGATAAATACTTTCCAATTTCCTCATTGTCATGGGAATAAGATACAAGTGCTATAGTTTTTAGTAGGTCATTCCCCTTTATCGAATAACCATCTGCAGTTACATATTCTTCGTTCCTAAAAGTATCCAAAAAACTATAAAAAACACCATCATCTTTCGAAGATACACGAAGAAGATTTACATTTTTAGCGAGTATAGATTGAACTAGTGCAAACATGCCGAGTATCTGCACATTTCCGGAAAGCCAGTGACATACTAGACCCCTTGGGCTTGCTTTCATAAAATGTTTGTCAGAATCGGGACAAGGACAAAATCTATCTATATAATCAATATTACCCTTTAATCCAATCTTAGATATCGTTGTCAGATTCTTTTTATCCATCCACGAAGATACAAAGACAAGTCCTTTATCTTTAAGATGTTGAAGTTTTGGATTATTAATCCATTTTGAGGATACTGATGAAATAAGGCCAATAATGGCATCAATAGGTTGATTCTTGAGCCAATTTTGATTTTTTCTTAATTCTTCACATACTACTTTTATTTGTTCCTTAGAATCTAATTGACCAACATCAGCATTTGACATGATCAATTTAAAATCACTTACAGAGTTATTATCATTTTGCAGTATTTTATGAAATGTCAATTTTTGTGAAAGTATGTCTCCACAACCACGCACTTCGGCTTTTTTCATTCTACCAGTTATTTTAAATCGCGTTCCATATTTTCCATCACATTCTGATGGTTCCATCACAATACCAAGGTCATCTGTCAAAACAGCATTGCCTGGATATGAATGAGGAATCGGTGTGATAAATTCAAGAACCCCTTCCTTACCGTATGGCAATATTTCATGCGTTGATGGGTCCCTTGCGATAACTTTAGAAAACACGGATGTTCTTTTCCATCCATCTGTGCAGTCAGGATAATTTAGCCCCATCTGTTCTGTGAAGCCATAAACATCAATAACATCTTTAGGTTCAATTCCGAAGCATTTTGATATTTTTTCATTAAAAATATCCTTGCTTATTTTCTCACTCTCAAGTTTTTTCCATCCTCCAATGTGCAAAATTTTGCTTCCAACGGGTAGTTTGACATCTATTTTTGTTCTATCTATTTCTTTCAAAACATTAGAAAACAAGATGTAAGTAAAACCAAATAGAATAACAGGAACACTGCCTATTTCATTGATATATTCTCTCATATATTCTACATCAAAATAAGATGTTCCATCCTGATGAGTTTTCAAGAAATATCCTGTTTTACTCGAAAATTTAAGATATCCACTAACAGCAGCAAACCTTGCCCCAAGTTCGGTGCCAAATCCCGCTCGAGGATCAATATCCATAACTAAGAACGGACGCATCTTGTTTCCAATGAATGCCTGCATGACCTTAACCATCGCCTTGGACTGCCGTTTGCTTGTAATTTTATCCACAACAATTGTACTTGGAATCCCTGATGTAGCAGATGATTGCAGTTTTAGCTTTATATCATCAGGTCCAACAGAGGCAAGGCTATTTCCGAGACTCTTAAAGACACTTACGGGAATTGAAGGAATATCAGTGAAAGAATAATCGCCGAATGGATTAAAACCCTTTCTTTGACAAAATCGTCTATACATTTCATTATTTTCATAATGAAAAACAAGTTCATCCTTCAAAGATTGCATAAAAAACTGCTTGCTTTCATCCGTTTCTATATAAGGGTCCAATGAAAACAACTTGTCGATATTTGAATAATTTTGTTCCATATATAAAATCCGCTTCAATTATCTCAAAAGAAGTCTTTGCACTTTTCCTGAAGATGTTTTAGGAATCTCATCAATAAATTCGACACTAATAGGAACCTTGTAACTCTCTAAACAACTTTTGGCATAATTTATAATAGTTTTTTCACTAACATCTCCCTTGCTCTTGACAACAAAGGCTTTTACTGCTTCACCCAGAACTTCATCTGGAACAGCAATGCAAGCAGACTCCTCTACACCTTCAATCTTATTGATTACTTCCTCAACTTCGATAGGACTTACTTTTTTGCCACCGACATTTATCAATTCTTTCGCTCTACTGATAAGATAGAAGTATCCATTATCGTCCTTATAGCCCCAATCACCAGTTCTAAAGTATTCTCCGAAGAATGAGTCTTTGTATTTAGCATTGTCAACTCCCCAATATGAGCAACATACATGGCCGCCTTTTACACAAAGTTCCCCTGGCTCATTGATAGGCATCTCCTCTCCGTTTTCTCCAAATATTTTTGCACTTACATTAGGTGATGGATGACCTATACTATTAAGGTAATTCTTCTCTTCATTAAAACATATGAACAAACTACGAGAGGCTTCAGTTAACCCATAATGCATACAAATTCTAGTATTGGGAAGAAGTTTGATAAGCATTTCTTTATCCTCAAGTTTCATCGGAGCACTGCCGATTTCGATGTATCTCAATTGATTAGCATATTGTCCTATTTTTTCTCCACTTGTTTTTTTTAGATAATTCCAACTTGCTGGTACCATTCCAAAACCAGTTATTTTTCTAGTCTCAATTTCGCGGAAAAACTTTTTAACATTTACAAAACTTCCAAGAAGATCTATTGTGCCACCATTAACGAGGGTACATCTAAGACGTCCCAAACCAAATGAGTGACTTATAGGCAGTGCAAGAATTTCAATATCATCACTAGTGTTTCCGATAAACATATTTATCATAGTTGCTGCAATGTATTCATTTTCATGAGATAGTACCACACCTTTAGGAAAACCAGTTGTCCCCGTTGTAAACAATATATCCGCCATATCACTATCATTTGGAAAAACAATGCCCACTTCGTTGACTATTTTTTCAATATCAATTTCAGAAAATGAAGTCACATTGTAATCACTTTGCGGTTCATCAAAATGTCCGAAAATAGCAATTGGGCAAGCAGAATCATAAATTCTTTTCAAACGAAGTGGGTTTATAGCAGAATCTACAGTGACGGTAATTCTACCCGCGAGTTGTGCGCCAAAATACGCATAAACAAAATCAACCGATTTATTTGCCGCAAGCATCACCCGGTCACCATTATTACCAATTGTCTTGAAGTATTCCGACGCAGAGAGGATTTGTTTCCATAGTTGTAGATATGTTACTTCTGTATTGTTTTCTATAAGAGCAACTTTTTGAGGTTGCTCTTTTGAATGGCGCTGTATCTCCTTGAGGATAATCATTTGTCATTTTCCTTTTTGGTTGCAAGGTTAATAATATCTTCTACGTTCTCCAGTTCAATAATTTCCTCTGGTTCAAATTCGATATCTAGTTCATCTTGAATCTCTTGTAAAAGATTGATATGCCCAAGAGAATCCCACTTTGGAAAATCACCAATTCCAGACTCCAATGTTATTTTATCCTCTGAAATTCCGAAAAGTTCTGACATGATTTTGATGATAGTTTGTTTTGTGTCCATAAAAATTACCTCACTTTCTTATTTGTTTTACATACCGCCGTCAACGCGTATAATTTGACCATTTATGAATGAACTGTTATCCGATGCTAAAAACAGTGCCACTTTTGCTATTTCCTCAGGATTTCCAAGTCGATGCATAAGCGATGTTGCCACCATCGTCTCCTTTGCCTTATCTCCCATTACTCCTGCAAACTTAGTGTCGATAAGCCCCGGTGCTATAGCATTGACTCTCACTCCAGAAGGAGCCATCTCTTTTGAAAGTACTTTTGTAAAAAGTATCATGCTTGCTTTTGTCGCGCCATAAACAGTATTCCCACACTCTCCGTCTATCCCTGCCGCAGATGCAAGATTAATAACGCACCCTTGTGATTTTATTAAAAGTCTGTATAATCCTTGAACAATTTGGACATGTGAAAAATAATTAATTTGAAATACCTTTTTCATATCTTCCATTAAAATCATAGGAACAAGTGAAAGATTTCCAACTCCAGCGTTATTGACAAGTATATTAATTGGTCTTTTCAAAGCTTTTATTTTTCTTATTCCGTCTTTTACTGACTCCGTATCTCCCATGTCGAAACAAATCACATCAGCAGATATTCCATTTAATTCTGCTATTTCTTGCAGTTTTTTTTCAAAGTCCTTTTTTGGGGTTTTTATACAGGCAATAATATTAGCCCCGTTTTGAGCAAATAACTTACAAATCTGAAATCCAATTCCCCCATCGGCCCCAGTTATGACAGAGGTTTTCCCTGTAAGTAATAACTTCACATTTTCCATTCAATTCCCTCCGATCCAATTTGCGCGGGATTTCCCGAAACAGAAACATGTGGTGGCAAAGATTTATTGACTACGCTACGTGCTCCAACAATTGTTCCATCCCCTATTTTTACTCCCGAAAGTATTGTACATTGCTCGCAAAGCCAAACATGTTCCCCAATTATTACAGGGCGTGCATCTATATATCCGTTTATATTTATAAGGTGCCCTCCATTGTTATCTCGAATAGTTACGTTGCGTCCAATAGCTACCATCTCACCAATAACAATTTTATTTTGACAAATTATTGTGGCTCCCATATTTGTTGATGGCCCACCTTTAGATATTAACGTAGCATTTTTAAATATTTCCACGTCACTACCATAACCAAATCCGTAGCCTCCTGATGATAAATTCCCAATGATGAGTTTTGCACCATCCGCCATTTTGAGCCGGGTTTCAAGTTTAGTATGTTTAAAAGTTGATCCGCCCAATACAAGATATCCATCCAGTTCTATTGATGCTTTTCGGCTTATCTCTATGTCGCAATGCGGAGTTACATATATTAGATTACCCTTCAGGAAATTTGAGTGAACAGCTGGATGAAAAAAGTTCAAGTATATGAATTGAAATAAAGGTTTTATTCTACAATGGGAAAAAGTAAATACCCTTTTTGCTACTCTTAATATTATTTTAACCTTATGCTTAAATGATACAGGCATACTACACATATCATCAACAACAGTATCAAATGGCTCACTTTCAATTCTTTTGTAAAATACTTCCCTATTTATACTTTCTTTGGGTAATGGCGTTGTAAGAGCCAAATTACCTTTAATTACTTTATCTAATGGTATCTCGTTATACTTTATCTTTTTCTTTATATTCTCGAAATACTCCATACCCTTGTTTGAATTCAGCATAACAACTGATGTTCCTGTATCATCATCCAAAACATTATCGCCTTTTGGGCTCCAATAATCTCCTAGAGAAATATCCGCATATCTTGGAAATCCTTTAAAAGAACAGCTATAGCAGGCAGGCCTTGAAAGACAGTTACTTTGCATGGAAGCTTTCATAAATTTATCCACTTGAAATGTTCCATAATATGTAGAGCCATTTTCAAAAACAACTTTATGGGTGAGTTTTCTCCACCCAAGCTCTTTATTTTTTGGCTTAATATATACAACTTTTGACTGGTATTTTTTTTCTAGATATTCAAGATATTTATGGTAAACCATAGGAGAATTAATATATCTGCAAATCAAATCAACTGTAATCAAGTTATCATAGTCTTTTGCAAGATAATGGCGCAACGCAGCTATTTGACAAGGAAGTCCAACAGCCATAACCTTTTCGCCATCCACAAGAAGCTCTTTTATCCGTTTGTAATATCCAGAAGCATCACTTTGTATATACTTTGAATTTCTGAGCCTTTTGAGATCATCGATTTGATTGGTTACTATTTGTTGAACATTCCAATCTTGGGTGTATACTGCACCACCAACATATCCACCATTTTTAATAAAAGGCTCAGCCAATGCAGTAAATAACCCTCCTGATGTACTGTCAAATCTTATCTGATTATTTTTATGAATAGCAGCATATGTGATTGGTGTTTTTAGATTGTCATTTTGAATATTTTCATTGTTTTCAATTGGGCACACCTTATTACATAAACCACAATCGATACATTTGCTACTATCTATACTAGGGTACCAAAAACCTTCGTTATCTGTTTTGAATACAATTGCATTGCGAGGACATATGTCTCCGCAAGCATTACAACCACAACAATCCCTTTTTTGAGTTATCTTAATCATTTTTCACAAATCTTTTTATGAATTCATCAAGGCTGATATACATAAAACTGGTCATTACATGCAATTTGAAATATTCAGCTTTACTTAATTTATGCACTTTTTTGTAAAGACTTTTCACACAATGTGGGGATAAAAAATAAGAAAAACAACTGATATGCAAGCAAGAATCATAATCCGACTATCCCATTGTGCCCCACAAAAAAACCGAAGCAATCTTAAAAGTATGCTCCAAACTCCATCATGGATAAGATTGACAGAGAATATATTTGATGCTAAAGCAAAAAAATCACGACAGACATCTAACAATTAGAATCCCACAAAATATCCATGGGCAAAGTGAAGGCTATGATGAATATTGATAGTGTATCATACTTAATGTCTGCAAGTTTCATCTTGCACATAAACAGCAAAACGCCTGTTAAGATACCCCCCACATGGATGAAACTAACGGCTAGACACTTACGATGCGCAATAGGTCGTGGCTGCTTCGCGTTTCACATCAGCAAGGGAAATATCGTTCTTAATCATTTTGAATCTTCTTTTTGAAAGCACTTTTTATAAAATTCGTCAGCCTTTTTTCGCTCGGCATCCAGAACAGCCGAAACTCCAGTGTAATCTGCCCAAAACAGCCTGTCTCTTGCTTCTCCTGCTACTTCAAATCCGTCTTTAAGTTCATCAAAACTCCTACCCGAGATTCCAAACTTCTCAAACAGCGTATCTAGTCGGCTTTCCATGCCCTTTATATCCAAACGTTCAGTCACAACAAATGGTCTATTGAACAATATTGAAAAAACCGACGCATGAAAACTATTTGTAACGATAAGCTTCGCGTTGTGTATCCAGTAAAGAAACTCATCGGGACGGGTGTGGATGTAGTAGTCGCTGCCCTCGTCCATAATGTCTATGACCCGCAAGCCAAGGTCTGTGGCAAGAGCATATGTCTTATCCTTGACATCGCCTTTGAAGCCGCCAAGTGAGTAGACAAAAATATAATTATCGTCAACATACTGAGAAGGCTTGCGCAGAATTTTGAGCCATTCAGAAGTATCAATCAGCATGGTGGGATCGAGAAGGACTGTTGCGTCCTTGCCGGTCAATTCTTTTATGAGTTCTGCGCCACGCTGTTCGCGGACGGAGAGGTATTTAAAGCCTTCAAGGCCTTCCTTGTAGGTTTTAAGATATTCCTCTGGAAACTTGTCGAAGCCAAAGCTAGGTGCAAAAGTTAGGCGCTGAGAAGGTTTGGCAAACTTCAAAAAGAAGAAGTCCATAATATTAATTGTGCTTTTCCACCCATGCCATACTTGATCTGAACCAGATACAAAATAATCAAACTGATTGGAGAAATCATAAGGTAGATGATTGTAATACACAGACCTAACAGTTAAGTATTCATCCGAAAAACCTTTAATACATGCTCTTCTTTTATTTTTAATGACTTTTTTCTTTTCAAAGCCTAAGTGCTGAAGAACAAAATGAGCGAATCTCTTGCATGTCCTAGCTGGTGAATCATAGAATATATTCGGTTTCACTTGGGATGTGTTAACAAGTGTAGTTACTTCAAATCCTCTGTTTTTAAAATATGTCTGTACAGCGTAGTTTTGAAGTTTGTTACCGAAATTAAGATTATCATAAATGGTTACAATTGCTATGTTCATACAAATAGTCCTCGAGTTTATTTTTTCTAGAGCAAATTGTGTGTTTGATTTCAGCTGGTATGAGAAAACCGTTATTACAAGGAGAAAAAGTCGCCCTTAATTGCGATTAATGAATCAAGTGAAAGGTATCAGTGAAATAATTCGTATTAAATCAAAAAATACCCTTCCACTTAAAAAAATGACTACAAATTGAGTTCTTCAACTTCTTCTTTAGTCATGTAAACAATTTTATCATCATCTATTTAATGGCTTCTTTGATATTTAGTATATGCAGCAACAAGGTCGTCGAATTTTGATTTGCTGAGGGTATCTTTTGTTGATCTATATTTTGCTAATTCTTGTATATTAAAATTATTATGGACTAAAGGAGTTGGATAAAATGATAAAAACTCTATTAAAGTAAAAGTCTATTTGCCACATAAGATATTCAAAACAAACAAGTTAACATCTTGCAAAATAAAGAGTTAGAAACATAAACAGCCTTTAAAGTGCCAAATACGAGATTTTACAATCTCTACATCTTTATATTGTTTAAGACATTCTTCTGCAACTTTAATAATGTCATTTTTTTGACTTTGGAATTCAACTTTTTGTTTATCCAAACTATGCCCTTTAAGATTTTTACTACTTGTATGAGGGACACGTACTACAATAGGTGCACCTATATTCCCACACTTCAAAAGCCAATCGTAAGCCTTACACCCTACGGCAATAATCATTTGTGGTTTAAGATATTTAATGATTTCCTTAATCATTGGTATTGAATTCCTATATCTATCTTCGTTTTTTTTAGTATCCGGTTTGGGATTTGTATCACAATAAGCAGTTTGCGTAAAATTACAGAACGCTATGCCATTCCATAATTCAAGTTGACCAACATCACGAGTAGAAAGTGGTCTAAGATAGTGCTCTCCAATAATGTAATAATTCCACCACCATTCACCATCAAGTCTGAATGCATGCTTCAATGTATTTTTTTCAGTTACGTTAGGTACTACTGGGATATGTTTTGGATTAAAAGCATTTAGAAACTCGTTACCTACCATTTCAACTGTAAAACACCGATTATGATTTTTACACTTTCCTACAAAGTCGTCTTTATTTGAAAAAGACCCAGAGTCAATATTTGCGCATGTATCATATAACTCGCAACATTTCTTATCACAGTCATGAGAATCTGCAATAACGAGTATTCGTTTTGAAAAAGGACTCTTATTTTTCTTATTTACAAATGGATATTTATCCCCAATCCAGGGAAGGAACACAACCTTTTCTTTTAGTTCCTCCAACTCTTTGGGGTCAATATTCTGATATACACCCTTATAAGGTGATGGGGCCACTTTATAACTAGAAGATGCATTTTTCTTAAAGATGTCATCAAAATAATCCAGTAGATGGTTAACGCATTCCTCCATTTCTTCTTTAGGAAATTTATCTTTATTAAAGTACCAAGAAACTCCATCTTGCGAGTTTTTGTTAGTTGAATTCATTTTAAGATTTAATTGAGAATTATTTGCAAACTTTTGATTAAAATCTCGCGCTCGTTTTGATACTTCGGCAATTAGTAAATCACGGCAACTTAAATCTTTCCCTTTGCATTTTTTACACAAACTCTCATCGGATTTTGCTTCTGCGCTGAGCATATTACGACAACTTAAATCTTTCTCCTTGCCATTTATACACAATCCCACATTATATTTATCTTTATCTTCGCTTTTTTTTACGAAAATATAAAAATCACTGTCCCCAGTATAGTATAACTTGTGAGGGTTCGTACCCTCTTCACAATAATAAGAATCTTTCTTGCAAAAATCAAAAAAATGCCTCATAACAAAACGTTTCCTTGTATAACTTTTAATTGAATATAACTTTTGGAAAATGTAAAACTTTTTGTGTAGATTTAAGGCCCCACCAAAGGAAAAAGAAATATGACTAGTAATAAAGAAACACCTGACACGTTGCTTGATTTCAAACAATCACTCTATTCCAAAAATGTCTGAACTTTTAAGTGTGGACGTAACAGCAATACACATGGTTTTATCTTTCATCGTCTCTTCTACTCAAAACGATACTCATGTCAAAATGGTAGAAGCCGATCTTGTAATTCAATTACGTTTTTATCAGGAAATTCATAGCGATTGTAAATGGATGCGATAATAATTTGATGATTAGTATAATCCTCTTCCAAAATAGCCATCATTTCATTTACATTTTCCTCACTTACCTCACGCCCTCTTGGCGAATCCAAAATGATAGGTAGGCATACCCCTGTATGGTTTCGAATCAATGCCACATAGGATATTTTAAAAGCAAATACAATCTTATGGAATATTGCACCAGATAATGATTTCAATTCGTTTGTAAAAACAAAATCATTTCGTGCACTTACATATTTTTCATCCAATCCAAGCCTTGTAGCATATTGTGAAATAAGGGCATGTAGCTCATCAATAAGAGGGTTGTTCTGCTTAATACTTGTAATCACTTGCTCTTCCAAAGATTTTCGTTCTATTTCTAACTTCGCGATAATTTTCTTCGTAGTCAGAGCATCAATATCAATTTTTGATATTTCACTATCGAATTGTTCTAAACTACTTTTGACATTAGACAATACTGTATCCTGTGTTTGTTTGGATTTTATATGGGCAATTTTTTGGTCAATTTCCGCAATCTGTTCACGTACAATCTTCTGTTTCGCAATAAGAAGTTGCGTGTTATCTTCATAGCCTACTAAGGTGTCTTTATTAACCGGAATTTCATTTCCTTCTGGTGTTTTTACTCGAAGTCTAAAAGATGTAATATACTTTTCGAAGCTGTTGTTTTTTTTGATTACACTCTTTATGCGGTTGATTTCTTCTTGAATCGGCTTTCTCTTACAGTAAAGCACTTCTAAGGCCGTGTCCATTTCATCAGCAGGTGAATCAGAATAGAAGGTCTCTCCCCGTTTGTTTATTTCTGCTATATATGAAGCAACATCAAGCATATGTTTATACTTTCTAAGTTCCCGTTTTACCACAGCAAGTCTTTGGGTTAATTCATTATTTGATTTTTGGGACAATCCTCTAATCAACGACTCAATCGAAAAGTGAATATTGCCAATAGCTTTTCCACGATTCAACAGAGTCCATCCTTTTTCTTGGTCAACGTAAAAGGCACCAAGTAAGTTTTCAATCACTTCAGAATTTGTAATGCCAAAAATCAGAGTGTGTAATTCAGTCTGGTCTGTGGGGAGAGAATACCCTTTTTCTGTTCCTTGATAAGAGACCTCAATATAGTCACGATTTCTGGTTAAGACAAAAGTGATTTCCTCCGCGCCGATAACAGTAAGAATCATCTCATAATCCGAAAATCGAATGCCGCGAGTATTTGGTATTTGATAACCCAAAGCATATATAAGCATTCTCAAAAGAGTAGTCTTCCCAACACTGTTTCTTTCACTGAAAATAACATTCACTCCAGGAGTAAAAGTAAATGTTTTCTGGTTATCGCCGAATAATGTCTGTTGGATAGAATTAACCTGCAATGAAACTATTCTCATAATTTCACCTTACCTTTTATTTCAGCAATAATCCTTCGATTTTTCAGAACATTTGAAACCGTAATCTTGATTACCGTTTCTTTAATAGTAGCGTCTGCACTTTTCAAATCGAATTCTTCTATGTATTGTGCCCACCTTTCAGATACAAAACGCGTTGTCCGTTCTTTTGATTTCATTTCGTGGTGAAAATCATTATAGTCACTGAGAATCTTAGTAACAAATTCAAAACGTTCACTATTGTTGTTAATTACCGCCCTATATTTCTGAAGTATTTCCCCAACATCAGATGTGTCAAATTCCTCTAATTCGGTATCTGTTTCACGAACTTGACACAGAATGGCAATAATTGGCCAAACCATGCTTTCTTTTTTGATTAAGTAAGTTCTCTGTGATGCATTTACCCTAAAGGAGTTTTGCCATAATGACAGTATTTGTTCTGTGGATACATTACTTACATCAAGACTATTGAGAAATTCCATGGTCAATGCTTGCAAAACCTTGTATCGCTCATTCTCATCTTCACCATGAAACTGCATCACACAAACTGTAAACATGGATGTATCAATACCGTATCCATTTTTTGAACAGATGTCGCTTATAGATTTCTGACAAATTCCCGGCAACTCAGAAAATGGAACAATATTAATGGGACTGCTGAATTTGTACATCGTTTGTATGCTATTAAAAGGATTTGGTGAATTTGTCACAAAGACAAGCTGTTCAACTCCTGCTTTCTTGGAGGCCCCATTCAATGTACGCAAAGCAGATTCCAAGTTTCTATTTACATGGCTAAAGTCATCTGGCTTTTCAACGGATTTCGCTTGTGCCATCAGAAGCTTTCCATTTGATAATGTAATTTCAATATCTTCGGTTTCGCCTTCAACCTTGGCTTCAGAAACATATTCGATATTTTTTATCATCAGCATAAGTGCCGCATTACTCTGGAATTCCCAGCCAAAGGCAGAAGCAGTTGCATTTGATGATCTTGCCATCAGATTATTCATCTCCATTAGATAATCTTAAACCCTGCTTTAAGCAGTCTTAATATCAATGAGAGTACCATTTTATGTTATTCGGTCACTTTCCGATTCAATGATACACAAAGAATTCTGAACATTCTAAAACTGTATTACATGCTACCCATAATAGAATGGAGAAGCAGAATGATACTTGTTTGGAGTCTCAGTACCAATATGGATACAAAATCCTGCCTTCAGGTTCTCTATGAAGCAATTGCAAAATATGGAGCCACTGCTATATCAACATAAACTCCGATTCTCCGATTCAAAGCAAGGTCTCACTTCTTTTTCTTATGAATTTTACAGTAATGAATGATTCCCAACAATGGGAGACTCACAGGAGAAAACAGCGATAGCATAAATTCCTTATTATTTGATTGACCGTCTTGACATATGGATTAGATTAAAGTACGGCACTGCTCATCCACTTTTTTGGGGCAGCGATTCATACTATATACGAATCCTGGGCAGTTATTTCAGAATAATAAGAAGGTCAAGATAAGTGGAGCAGGAAACAGACCTAATTTATTCATGACATAAAATCTCTAACTTCAGTTAGTTTTTCTTTAATATCATTAATCTCTTTTTGGAGAGCTGATTCTGTAATATCAATAGCAGGTTGAAATATGTTCAAATTACCTTCAAAATGGTTAAATTCATTAAGGAGGGTTTTCCTGCTTGTAAAAAATACTCTAAATTCTCTCATCTGCTCATAGTTTGGATCTGTATCTTGGCAACGAAATGCACGTTGGATTATCTGATTCAACATTGTCGAGTCATCCACATGAATGGAGAAAATTTCTACTAGTTCTTTTTCCACTCTCATACGAAGATGATAATAGATAAGCGTTTGTTCAAGAGTGTCAGCAAGTAACGGAAAAAGCGTCTTGTCGATGATATCCAAATTATTACAATCTATGTTGATAATATCTGCGACACTGATTATCTCTGATCCATTAAACACATTACCAAAAAGAGAATTATAAATTGGTATAACATTTAAACTTCCGGAACCATATCCATGCATGATATTTGACAATTGTCCATATAGGTTATTTGAATCCAAACTGATGTGAGCATACCCACGCATGAATGGAATCATCGCCATAAGAAATTGTCTTCTATCATGAATTGCTGATATCAGTTCCATCTTTTTGTTTTGAAAAAACGAAATCAATTGATGAAGATTTATTAATAATTTCTTTTCTTTCTCAGACACAGAAATAAATCCATTTCGACCATTATGTACATTATTTAAAATATACAAATTGAAACAATTATTAAGTTGTACATCTAGTAAGCGTATTAAATCTATGTTGTGCGTGAGGATGATTTGTTTCTTATTTTCTAAAAATTTAATAATACAATAAGCGATTTTATTTTTATATACAGAATCAAAACTGGAAATCGGGTCATCCATAATAATGTAATTTTTATCAGAATGTCTCGCAAGAAGTAATTCAAATGCTAAGGAGATAAAATTCTGTTCTCCTGTGCTTAATTCCATATCTTCACGATTTGTACCAAGTAAATTTTTATCACCGATTTTTATTTTGTAATCTTTGTTATTATTCTCATCACGAACAATGGTAATACCTTTTTCAATATTTTCACTAATAACACTCTCAATAAATAATAGTTCTTCTGAGTCAAGTTGTGGTTGCTTTTCGACTAATTGAGCAAGTTCATCGAAATCACGAAAAAAATTTGTGCCATCAAAGCAGTGGAGCAAAGCATTAATCATTGCGTTGCACAGACTATCTACATATGTTTTAAGTTCCTGTTGTAAATTAATTAAGTCTGTTGAATCTCCACTTGTAATAAAATCACCAACAATTCTCTTTATATCAAAAGGATCTGTACTAATAAGAAAGTTATTGCGTACAATTTCATCAAGGATTTTCTTTGTCTTTTCATCGAGACGATCATAAATGCGTTTTCTATTCTCTTGCTTACGTTCAAGAAGCGCCTGACCATCAAATGAATGATTATCACACACGATACAACTTTCGAGTTTATGATATTTTTTTAATATACCAATTGCATCATCATGTTGTTCAACTAAGAAAGCACTCGTATTTGCTATAATTTCATGCGGATTGATAGCAAGAACTTTTTCTACTATCTTTTGGGATGTTTCAGTAACTATAAATGACCTTTTATCAGGATTCAATTCTGAAGAAACCGGCAGATTCTCGCCATTACGAATAAATGCAACAAATTCATTTAAATCAATATCCTTTTCATTTTTCTTAGTATTTACAATACTTCGAATATATTGAAAAGACGTCTGATGTATTATGTCCTGAACAGATTGAATCCGTATAAGAAGATAGCCCCCTACTTTAGAAACGTTAAAATCCTTTTTATACTTAGCAAGAAGTTGCTCATATGCGTTCTGAAACGAGCTATTAACAATATCTCTCAGTTCATATTCTTTGCGAATTTGTGCTCCAATAAGATAGTCAGTAGTTTTACCTCTAATTACATTTCTATTAAGTTGATCCGGTATCACATGAAATGCCTTGGTTTCAGGTGTGATTGTATTTCCTTGTTCATCTGAAGCGGCAAAATAACTTTTCTCTGTGGCATCTCCATTAAGTACTTTTGCTAAACTGGTTTTCCCTGTTCCATTCGGGGCATATATAACAGCGATTCCACCTGATCCCTGCATATGTTTAAATTCAATTGTTCCATTTTGAGTTGAAAGATGTTCAAAATCACTATCAAATATATCGTTGTTCTTTATTGATGAAAAAACAATTTTCATTAAAATTCCCCCTTGCTTTAAAAACATGTAACAAACAAAAATTTCTGACCCTATTTTATATTATAAATCCGAAAAATAATTATACACTTGTCAACTTATTAGCTGAATTAACTCAAAAACTATCTTCTAAGAACCATCCCACAAACAAATGCGTCATCGAGATTAGCGTAAAAATCAGTGTACACCAAAGTTAATGCAAGTAGAGGCGCATTTAAATTATTTACTTAGATGCGTTAAAATTTCCTAGTTATAAAGCTACACATATGAAACTCAACAATGAGTATGAGAATAATTCTTAACAGTACTTTTTATTAAGCAAAATAGATTAAAACAAAACAGACTGATAAGGTAAAACACCCTGATTGCCATTAATAATCCTAGGGATAGTAACTAAAGCGTAGGCAACAGGAATAGCAATTTTCAAAATTATTCCTAGCTTTTTATTATGTAAAGACTTTATAGCCAAAGGGGTATAGAGCACAATTAATGAGTTCATGTGCCATGTAAGTCTATGAACATTCATTGGCATAACAGAACTGAGTGCCACAACTAATAGACTTGTAAGAATACCAGAATACATCAACTTCAACTCTTTGCTTTTTTGCACATTATCATATTCATATGCAAGCAGAATATAAAAGCATAAAAATATAAGAGTATAATCCCAACTAAAATTCCCAGTTATATTTCGATACTTTGATGAAGTTGAAAAATAACCTATATAAAAATCGAATCGGGCCAAAATAGAAGTAATGAACTTAAAAACTACGTCTGAAAGTACAAATGTGCCACCAATCAAGATAGTAGCCATTCTGGGGTTTATTTTAATTTTATACAAGACAAACACAAATAAAAATATAACTACTGAATAGTGAAACAAAAAAGCAATTAAAAATATAAGTGCGGATTTGATCCATTTTCCCCTCTTTAGAAATGGAATTGAAAGAAGAACAATTGCAGTGGAAAGGTATTGTCTCATTACATTCATTGCCATGAAGTAATCTTTACACAACACAAATAATAAAATGCTATAAACAGGATCTATTGACTCCCTATATATACTATAAAAAAAGCACCCACAAATAATAATTGCAGACACAATAAATATGATTTGATAATCATCTGTAAGATAATGTAGACAGTTATTCAAAAAAGAATAACCTATTTCAAAATCCGAATCGCTAGATTTAAAAAAATTTGCGTAAGCTTGAAAATCTGTTCCGACATTATGCCTAAAGCCCATTATAACCATAAGTGGAACAAACGATAAAAAAGCAAAAATCTTTGGCAACAATGCATTCATCTGTTTTGTTAAGCGAACGGATTCACCATGATGAGTAGATATATATGCAAAAATTAATGACAAAGTTGTGCCGACTACATAGACAACCATATTTACTCATGCCTTCCCGCTAATTTCTTTTGGTTTTGCCTTATTTTCCACAAAACAACATATGGTAAATACCCAAACCAAATAGCAACACAACTTACCTTTATGCCAAATGTAGAAAACCTGTTAATTAGTGCTACTTTTAAATGAGGCTTTGCAAATTCTTTAGCGATTTTAAAATATTTGATTTGATCGGATTTATTACTACAAGCAAGCGCTCTTGATAAAAAACTATTAGCCACCATAATGCAACGTATACTAGCAACATTTTTACAACTAGGGTAATTATTTTCTATAAATCCATAAAATTGATTGGCGGCCCAAAAAATATCAAACTGCTTATCATTTATACCATTATGTGTAGTACTTCCTTCCCTCTGTACCCAAATGTATATTTGTTTGTCACTAAAAACAACATAATTACATTCAGCTATTATTTTGCATAAATTTGCCAAATCTTCATATATTCTGCCATCGGGAAATGGATTATTTAATAATATTTCTTTTTTATACAATCTAGCCCATGGCCCAACAGATGTATAACAGATTCTCTCTAATGCCTTTTCTGTATTAAGCCTAATTTCATCTACTGGTTTGGATTTAATAATATATTTTTTACCATCTGTAACCTTAATACTTCCAGCACACGAAACCTTACAGTCATACGTCTTCATTAAATACCATAAGTATTCAAGGTAGTCCGCGGTTATTATATCATCTGAATCTACAAACGAAATTAAACCCGCATTCGATTGAACGACTCCATAATTGCGTGCTGTTGCTTGGCCACCATTTTCTTTGTGATAAACATGCACTCTGCTATCTTTTAATGCATAATTATCACAAATTTTTCCACTGTTATCGGTAGATCCATCATCAACTAAGATTACCTCAAAGTTTTTATAGGTCTGATTGAGTACAGATTCCATGCACTTATCAATGTATTTTTCTACATTATAGACTGGTATTACTACGCTAATTAAGGGGGTCTTTTTTTTCTCTGGTTTAGACATACTGAAGGCTCATCCAAAATATCTAATATTAGCTTTGATTCAATAAAAAATATAATTTCAACTAATGGTTCAAACATTAGGACTGAGATAATGCAAATTCAAAATACTATTTGGGGCCCTAAAATCTCACAAGAAGTCCATACTCAAGCTAATAATAAGATTGAAGGGAGTTATTCATTAGAAACGCCACAAACGTCAGCAATTCTTTTACAAACTTGCTCGCATGCGGTACCTGTTTCGTAACTACCAAGATCTCTATGGTGTTTTTCGACCTTTTTTCTGTATTCCTCGTCATTAAAATTCAAAATTGCAAATTCGAGTTCCTCATTAGTTTGGCATAGTATACCAGGCCATGTTTCTATTGGAGTATAAACTCCTCGATCATCATTTAAGTAATAATCAAGATCTGGGCAATAAAGAAAGCAAGGCTTGTTCATTAACGAAAAGTCCCAAATTATAGATGAATAGTCAGAAATAAGAATATTAGCTGCACACAAAAGTTCCTGCACATCTGGATAAGATGTCACATCAATACAACTATCTGATGTAATAAGACCAATCATGTCTTGGTGGGCCCGAATAAGAACTGTAACCTTGTTGCAATATTTTTTTTCTATAGTTTTAATCAATCTATCTACGTCTAAATTGCTTACGAAAGCCGCATCACCAGCTTTCTTTGTAAAACTATCAATACTTCCTCTGAAAGTTGGCGCGAATAGGATAATAATGTTATTCTCATCAATATTTAGGTCTCTGCACACTGCTTTTCTTATCACCTGAACATCAGTAAAGAAAATATCATTACGAGGCAGTCCACTATTTAACACTTCGCCTTTGTAATTGTAAATATCATCTGGAAGTGCTTTTTCTGTGTGTGTTTTACAACTTGACAGTGCCAAGTCTGTACATTTAGTCTTGTGCTTTATTAACTTCATTTTTGCGTATGGAAAATTCTGCACATCAGGACTACAACTTTTATATGCCCCCCCAGCATGCCATGTATTTATCACATATTGTTCCTGTCTTTTGGGTAAATATGTTGGCATTCCTCCGTTGCAAATTATAACCTTCGAAGTGCAAAAATAATAAAACTGTTTTAAGCTAAATATTTTTACAAAAGTAATCCCATTTTGAGTTTCTTTATTAGGATTTCTGACCGCATAAATTATTTCAAATACGTTTTTGTATTTTGACAATAGATATTTAGCAATATATTTGGGATTACATGAAAATGGCTTATTAAGATGACCAATCATAGCAATTCGATTACTGTGCACTGGAAAAATCCACATAATTTTCATCATGTTTCTTAAGCAAAATGCTACAACATATTGTATTGTTTCTCTCAAAATTTGATTTGTAGTCAGTGCCTTCACTACGAGATACTCCTATAACTTATTTTTAAGTGGTATATTATAAACTAATGAATCTCAAATACTCATAGTAATGGGTTATTTAGTATTGCAATGAAATAGTAAACCCATGTTTAATGCAGTAGCCCTTTTATAGTTATGTCTATTACACATCAAAAAGAATCTCACTTTACCTGAATACCTAAATTTGCTTTTCCATCGAATAAATACCATTTAATATTAAACATTTCATGAATTTTATTATCACGACCTAATTCAAAATGTGAGACATCTTATACGGGCTCCATCCCACAAATATTACAATCCTTCAGCGACAAATTTTAATTAACATAGTTGTTTATAATTTATTCAAACAAATGTGACAAAAGACAAAACTTAGCAAATTAAAAGTTCATATATCCTATTAATACAACATCTAGTTGCATCTTTTCCATGAGAAACATACCTTTTGATATATTCTTTTGCGATAAGGCATTCCTTTTCGTAATCCATATTCTTAATCATGTTAAGAAGTGTTTGATCATCTTCGATTACACCATGTGGAAATTCCTTTTTTATATCTATAAAGAGCCCATTTGTACGGCAATATTGCCGATAATCATCCGCGAAACAAAAAAAAGGCTTTTCTAATAAACCAAAATCAAAAAAAGCACTTGAATAATCAGACACTAAAATATCAGACGCAAAATAAAGTTCATTAACATCATCATAATTAGTGACATCAATTAAAAAATCTTTAAAATCATCAATCCTCTGTATATTCTCGAAATGATGTAGTCTACAAAGCACAACATACTCATTTCCCAACATTTCATGCCAAATTTGAAAGTTCGGCAAAGAATGTTTGTAATCACGCCATGTTGGCATGTATAAAATTACTTTTTTATCCTGCTGGATTTTTAAGTCATGACGGATTCTACATTTATCCTCACTTAAAAGAGTAAATAATTCATCTTCTCGTGGTCTTCCACACCACAACATAGATGACTCTTTAGCTTTAAAATAGGTAATGTAGTGAGTTTTTGAATATTCTCCATCACAACATAAAATATCAACATTTGAAAAATCAAAATCTTTTCTCCCTCGAATTGCATTTCCACTTTTCTTGGGACCCGTTCCATGCCAGGTATTAAGATAAATAGTATTTTTTTTCTTAAAATGTAGGCCTCTTTCAATGTTTACATTTGTAATCCAGATTTTCGCTTTAAGAGCAGTAATAAAATATTTTATGGTATCAATTTTTACTTTTTCTGCACCATCTATATCGAAAGAATCAGGTTCTACAAACGCCCAAACATATTTGAAATCTGCAAAACGCTCATCTTCTTTCAGGCTTTCAAATAGCACTTTTGGGCTATCGTTATACTTATCTCCTCCATATGAAGATAACAGCACTAATTTTTCATCAGTTCGAACAAAAAGACCAATAAACCTAAATATAGCACTCATCACAAATCGATAAATTAACAATACAACAACGTTATGCTTAAGTATGTATTTAAGTTTCTTATGAAAGAAGCTTTCCATTGGTTATCTTTCCCAAATTCTAAAAATCACTTTGCCCCGTCATGATCAAACACTATAGCAATAGTCTTGAAGATGATTTTCAAATCTAGCCAAAGACTGCGCTTCTTTATATATTCGATGTCCCAAATTATCTTTTCTTCTGGCTCTAAATCATAACCACCATTAACCTGAGCTAACCCCGTCAATCCGGGTTTGACCTTTAGCCGCTCATGAAAACCATGAACATATTTTTCAAACTCATCGTAAAAACATTCACGCTCTGGTCTTGGACCAACTATGCTCATCTTGCCAGTTAGGCACTGCCAAAATTGAGGAAGTTCATCAAATCTGGATTTTCAAAGCCATCTTAAACTTGGAACGATACGGGGATCTTTATCTCCATTTGACCACTGAGCTCCGGCGGATTCTGCATCATTTCGCATGGTGCGAAACTTACAGAGCGTAAATGGTTTTCCGTCTTTTCCTAGACGTTCTTGTTTATAAATCACTGGCCCAGGCGAGCTAAATTTGACTATAACTGCGATAATAGCCATTGGGATAGCCATCACAATCAGTGCTATTAACGAAAAAACAATGTCAAAAAGACGCTTGAAAAATTCGTAAATTGGTTTTCGTTTTAATTTGTCTAGATGTTCTATGTAATACTCCCCTGTTTTTTCATAAGGAAGAATTACATGAACGTGGTCAGGCGTTGTAGAAGATGCCTGATCTGATTGAGTTATTGTATTATCCATGAAAAACTATCTGCCTTTCACTTGTATTTTTCTTTTTGCTGGTAACCCAAAAGTGGAAGCTCCTCAATTGGAGTTCTGGATTACATAAAAAATTTGATTATGGTTATCTGCTATGCATTACCCCGTTTAACAATTTCGTGAATATAAGAAATCCATCCATAAATAACGTATTTAGAAATATTGGAAATTGAGTAATATTCTTTCCTATTTGCAAGGCACAAGCACACAACCTACCCTTCCCCGACTATATGCCGTGGCTGAACATACTTTTGACCACGTTCGTATCCTGTTGCGCCCTAAAGCTACTAACTACTTACAAAACGTTTTTGTTTGAACAGAACTCTTGGCTGATGCCTAATGAGCAGAATCAATCTGCAATATTCTGATTAGGTAGCATTCCACAAAAATCGAAGAGTCCTTGAATTCATACGGCCTGCATCTCCCACACCATGCCAACCTGCTCTAAGCGCATGACTTGGTTTCCGTTTGCACCAGCTGTTTTAAGACTATTTTTGTCTTTACGCTGACGCTGTACCCATCTACCAAGCCAAAGTCCATCATCTGTGCGATATGTAACTGGGACATTAAGGTTTCCGTGCTTAAGGTAAAACTGCTCTGCTTTTGCATAGTAGTTCTCCCAATCGCACTCTGTGGGGAAAGACCAGTTCATCTTTATTTCTTCCAATTGTGAAATCTGCTTATTTGTTAGCTCACCTTTGCGATATTTTTCACGCTGAGTTCGAAGCCACTTCCAGAGATTGGTGCCATCCTCTGTCTTGTAGTTGGTAGGCATATCAAGATTTCCGTGTTGACAGAAATACTCCTCTGCCATCTTATAAACACAGTTCCATTGATATTCGGATGCGCTCCAAACCATCTCTATGGAATTAAGTCGTTGTATCTGCTCCTCAAAAATAGCGTTAGCATTGTATCTGTTCCTTTGGCTAGCAATCCAGTTACCTAGGGCATAACCATCAGAACAAGCAAAACTTATAGGAACAAGGAGATTTCCATATTCTGCAAAGTACTCTTTGGCATGAGAAAAACCCACTTCCCATGAATTACCTAATTCCCACACCATATTGATTGCATTAAGCTTTGCTACCTGCTCTGCCGTCAGCTTTCCATCTTTGTAGCTTTTACGTTGTACAAGAATCCATGAACCTATTGTTCGTCCATCTGGCAAAACCTCATTATTTGGAATCTCAATGTCGCCATGCTTATCAAAGTAATCCTTAACAGCCTTATAACGATTTTCCCATATGGCATCCTTTGGATTTCTCCAATCCATTCCAATTGACTCTAAACGACTTATTTGGACATCCGTTAATTTCTGGTTAGGACGATTCCCACGATAGATTTGCTTCTGTTCATTAACCCACTTACTGAGATTAATGCCTTCAACAGTATAGTTTTTCGGAACAATTAGATTGCCGTGCTCATTGAAATAAGCCTTGGCAAGTTCAAACCGAATTTCCCATGAATCGTTTTTCTGCCAGACCATTTCAATAGCATTAAGCTGGCTAACCCGTTCTGAGTTTAGCTTTCCGTCTATATATTTATTCCGCTGATTAGAAATCCATTTACCAAGAGCAAAGCCGTCTTCAGATACATAATTACAAGGAACATTCAGATTGCCATTCTGCTCAAAGTAAGACTTTGCAACTTCAAAGCCATCCTTCCATTTTCTGGTAAAGGTCTTGTCCCAGACCATGCCAAGATCATCAAGCTTTTTAATCTGCTCTTCTGTTAAGTTCAAACTTCCAGTCTTCTTATCGGAGCGAAGTCTTCCTAACCAAACTCCTAACTGTACCCCGTCCTCAGAAACAAAGTAGGCAGATGCGTTTAGGTCCCCGTGCTTTTGGAAATACTGTACCGCAGCATTGTAATTACGATCCCAACGATAGTCGGAAAAGTTCCAAACCATGCCAATTTTATCAAGCTCTGCAATACGCTCCTCTGTTAGATAGTTAGAGCTAATCAAACTCTTACGATAAGAGCGAAGATTGTTAACCCATGAGCCTAACCTTATCCCATTGTCTGTAACATAGTTTGCCGGCACACGAAGATTGCCATTTGATTCATAATAAGCTTTAGCTGCCTGGTAGTTTTGATTCCAGGAACGAGTAGAAATGAAGTCCCACTCCATCCCTACTGCATTAAGTTTATTGATGCGGCTCTGGCTCAGGCTTCCATAAATCTGGCCATGATATATTCTTCTTTGAGTTGTAATCCAATGGCCAAGAGAGTACCCTTCTGCAGTTTTGTAATTCTTAGGAATATTCAGATTCCCATAAGTCTCGAAATACTGCTTGGCACAGGAGTACATCATGTCCCAAGATGCTGTAAGAGTGTCGTTTAACTTCTCAAAGAGTTTTCTGCAATCCTGAATCTGGTCTATGATGCTAAACTGCTGATTTACAATCTCATCACCCCTACCATACTCCATATAGTACGCTAAGGCTTCCTGCATCTCCTCTTTGACAGAATCAATACTGAAGAGGTTTTCGATGTTCATCACAATATCGAAAATAACAGGCTCTTTGGATTTACTGGCACTAAGAGCCCTTCCGATTTGCTGCTTATAAATAATAGGAGATACAGTAGGACGAAGAAGAATAACACCGCTGACGTTTTCTACGTGAATACCTTCATTTAGTGCATCAATGCAGTATAAAAGCCTTAGATGTGTGTTATCATCATCTGTTTTAAAATCAGCAAAGGACTTTGAGGAGGACGGATCATCAGAATAGACAGAATAAACATGAGGAGCAGTATCTACCTTAGAGAACCACTCTGAGCACAAGGCCATCATCTGGTCCATGTGATTCTTGTTTGCACAGAAGATGATGTATTTGCCAGTTCTGTTTGTCATGTGCTTATCGAAGATAACATCCAGACCATCAGCTTTTTCTAGAGCACGGCGCAGCGCTTCAAGGTACTGTTTTGCAACATCCTGGACAGCCCTGTTCTTTGCTCTGCGAACTCGATTTTGATAGCGTTCTAGGTCCTTTTGATAAGAGAAGACAGAAAGAACATACTTTGGCGGGTTAAGAATGCCACGGACAATTGCATCGCCTAGTGTTATTTCACTTGCAACATTGCCATCAAAGAGTTCCTCTGCCATATCGCGCTGATTATCCAAGTATCGGATTGCAGTTGCAGAAAGGCCAAGAACAAGAGCATTGGGATTTAGGCTTAGAAGACTCTTTACAGATTCACCCCAACGTGGAGAACCAGCACGATGCATTTCATCCAGTATGACGATATCGGGATGAAACTCTGTCATCTCAGATTCGTTCATTCGCATGAGCCTTGCATAGGTCATGTACTGGATGTTTTGTGGAACATCTGCTCCAGTTGCTTTGAGATTTTCAACTTGAGTCTTAAAAATGTATTCAGAAGGAGATAGCCAAAGAACTTTTTTACTAGGATTTTCCTCACAGAGTTTAAAGGCAATGAAAGATTTTCCAGTTCCAGTTGGATGTACGACCGCTACCTTATTTGTTTCGGCTAACATTGAGGCTACCGCATCATAGGCTTTCTGGTTATGGTCGTACAGCTGAATGCTCATTGTACTTTTTATTTGCTTGGATAAGCAGTGACAAATCATGCCGTGTAAAGCATTTACATCTTGTCAGAACTACCCTCTTACTCCTCTCTTCTCCGTTTATCAACATTATCCGCATAATGTGGAATAGAGGGTGGCTTAGCAGCCAAAGTAATGGCTGCTTGTAAAGAAAAAATACGTCTAAAAAGGGATTTTTTATAATTAGTTTGCCTCAAAGATAGAACAAGGGCCTTGCCTCAAGAACTGTCTTTGAGCATTTCAGAGTAAAATGAGGAGTATTTTTATGGTTTTGGTATGCACCTATGCGTTGACCTTTATTCGGTAGTGCAAAACATCTTGCACTGTTATGGATAAAGTGTTATAAGTATCGGTACAATTGCTTTTTTCAAGCCATACATATGCGTGTGCTATCCACATAATGCGGATAATGTTGACTCTTCTTCCGCGACAATTAAGTACTTGTTTATTGCATCATTAATCTGCTGACGAGCATGTTCTTCCGTATCTTTAACATAAAGTTTTGTAGTGTTAATACTTGAGTGACCTAAAATAGATGAGAGACGAGCAATGTCATGTGTTTCTTCAAAGTATATGCGAGCAAATAACTTTCTGAAATTATGCGGAAATACCTTTGATGATTGGACATTTGCTTTTTTGCTCAACTTCTTTAACTGCCTCCAAATGTAACTTCGGTCAAGAGGCTTTCCGTTTCTTGTGCAAAAGATGGGACCACTTGTGATTCCCCTGTCTTTAATGTAGTCCATTATCAGTTTTCTCAGTTTGTCCACTACAATGACAATGCGACTTTTCTTTTTGCAACGAACGGAGACAGAGATATTGTTTAGGTCCTTTTTGAAAGACTCAACAGTAAAGTACTTGAGCTCTGAAATGCGAATGCCAGTAGAGAACATCACTAAGAGAATAAGATAAAGCCGTCTGTCACTTTTCTTTGCTATTTCCAAAAGCGCTTTAAATTCGCTGATTTTGAGGCACTTCACTTCTGGGTTATATTGCACATCCTGAACAGTAAGATTCTTTACAACACAGTCTGAACGACCAATGAAGAGAAGAAATGCTCTAATAGAGGCAAGCATCGAATTTATGCTTGAATCTGTGTATTTTCCACTGTTGGTCAGGTGAGTCTTGTACTCTAAGACCGCTTCTTTGGTTAGTTCCCCACTATGGAATTTCGCAAATCTTTTGACATCACGAAGATACTTTTCAATTGTAAAAGATGATTTTTCTTCAGAGACTAGATACTGTCGGAAAGCCTCAATAACATTCTCTGAAATGCAGGTAGTAGTAAATTCATTTGTCATAATTGCACCTCGGTTAGTTTAAAATTTTGTGGGTTGAAAAAGCCACATACACTAACAATTACGCAAGAATACGGTACATGCAAGAAAAATAGTATCATATCCTTATACGGATGAAGGCTCGCAATTCCTGCGAGTTTTCACGCTAATATTCTTATGTTTAGCCAGACACCTCTTTTAAGGCCCTCTCAAGTATTGTCTTGTCAAAGCCAAATCGATCGTAGCCTTCTGCGATGGTATTGTAATATGACCTTGTTGGCGGTATGGCGGCCTTTCTACCTTGGGCCATCACGTACGCCATGGCAAGCACCGTGCGTCCAGTTTCGGATAGCGTCACAGGAACGGAGCGCTTGATGTAGTAGTGAGGGAATCCTTCATATCTGTCTAGGTTTCTCTCATCTGCTTCTGTGATGGACCACACCAGAACAGGAACTGAGGAGCCCTTGCATGGCTCAATGTTTGCATGTGTGAGGAACACCAACTTCCAGTCCTTTAGAACTGCAGTTCCAACTATCGTTGCATCTAGGTAGCGAAAGTCCATCTGCTCTACCGATAGGTTGGACCCATAGGCTATGTACAATTTTCTATCCATGTTTCCTCCAAATGCCACCTTAGTTGGTGGCGTCGTATTCTGGTTTGCTGAGTAGGTAGTCTCTCGCAACCTCTGC